>JAEEGK010017009.1_pt1 | contig 15911 bp, 15 predicted proteins | sample 8958771 | NCBI WGS metagenome assembly JAEEGK01 (sample SAMN16246547, study PRJNA631951) | gut metagenome | biome: gut microbiome; feature: rumen; material: SC-attached | host: Bos | place: Iran: Karaj | collected 2018-10
TCCACCCTCGACTTCCAAAACGTTGGCGGACATCAATGCGGCATTTCCATCGACGGCGGCGAGGTTAAGACGGTGAATTTCAACGCCGACCTCCTCGACAAACAGCCCTACCAATACACCACATTCTATCCCACAATCGCCCGCCGCGTAGTGGAGAAAGTAGTGACATTGAAGGTTAACAAATCCGACATTCACACGCTCACATTGACGCCCAAACATTCGGGCATCGTATTCGAGAAAGTGGTAATAGACTTCGGCGGATACAAAGGCGAGTACTTGTTTGGCAAAGAAAGTGAGGTGAAAAGATAAGGAAGATTGTCCGGGTAATAATATTGCCGGTTAATATTTCCGTGATTTATTTTTCCGTGGGTTTACACCCACGTCTATTATATGTCGCCACTCCGTGGCTTGGTTTCCATAGATTTATGAAATCAAGTCCTGAAAGGACGAAATATAAAAGACGTGGGTGTGAACCCACGGGATTTTAAAGGGTGGGGTTGAGTACTTCCCAATAACCGCTTCTGTCGCTACCAACACGTTTAATAAATCCCGTTTTTTTCAGTTCATTGATATGTGTTTTTATTGAGCGGTCTGAGATACCCAATAGTTTAGACAAATCATTGATTGTTGCAGATGGATTTTGCATCAGGGCATAGAATGTCTTTTCCGCAAATACTGGGAAGTTATTGGGAAGTTTCTGGGAAGTTTCTGGGAAGTTTCTGGGAAGTTTCTGGGAAGTTTTTCCCTCAGAATTATCCGTTAATCCCTCGTTTTTGGCGTTTAATCCCTCATTTTCAGTCTCATTTTGGCCGTTATTGGACATCGGTCTGTAAATATTGAACCGCAACATATCGCCAATCTCTTGGATTTCCAAGTGATTGAATTCGGGGGTGTAATTTTTGCACAGTTCGGTGATGCGTTTTAAGCCCGACCCCCAACCTTCTATCACGCCGATTTTTTCCAACGTGCGGGCAAGTACAGGATTGCGCAGTGCAGAATGTCCTCTGACTGCCTCCTCAATAGTCAGCGCACCGTACAGTGTTCCCGGAGAGGAAATCTCTACACGGTCGTCATATACTGCAACCTGAATGCTTGATGTCATTTGATAGTTGCGGTGTACAGCGGCATTGATAATTAGTTCGCGGACGGCGGCAATGGGAATTTCGTAGATTTCGTCGTGTACTATCCCTTTGATTTCCAAAGCCATTTTGACGTGTGTCAACACGAAGTTGTATGCGCCGTCTATCTGACTGCACAATGGGCCTTCAAATTCTTTTTTGTCAAGGAAATACGTCCGCGTAACGCCCTTGAACAGAGCGCATTGTATGCGGCTTGTAAAATCGTGTTTGCCCAATAATATTGCTAAGGCATTGGTGGCGGCATTTTTGTTTTCGCCAACAAGCAAGCGGAAGTTTATCAGGTCGCTGCGGGTGATTTCGCGTTTGGCGCGTTCCGAAAAATCTTTGCACAAATAGTTGATGTCTTCATCCGTGATTTGGATTTCGGGGTCAATTAGCGAATCGTAGAAAATCCTCTTGCCACGGAATTGCAGTTCGTCAAGTGCAGTCCAATCAGCAGGGCGCGTGGTTGCGCCAAGACGGATGAATGTTCCGTTTTTGCGACCGTATTTTTTGATGTAGTAAGGTGTTGCGTTACAGGGAAATACACGCAGAATCAATAGTTGGGCATCATTGATTTTCTCGGCGGTGATGTCAAACATTATTTGCGGTTCGCACGTCTGCGCGATAGTGTCGGCGATGCCGTCCATCAACTCAAAAATGTCTGTCTCCTTGGGTATTCCGACGATTTGACGGTCGTCGTTTACACCCACGACAATCCTTCCCCCTGCGCCATTAGCAAAGGCGACAACGGTCTTAATCCATTTTTCGGATTCTCGTGGCAGTTCGGCTTTGAACTCCAATGTGCGGCTTTCGCCGTGCTGTATTTCTTCTGATAAGGTCATAATTATTTATGCAACAACTTTATAAACGACGTGAATGCCCAATTCTTTAATTATGCAAATTTACCAATCTTTTTTGGAAATAAAAACATTTTTCCATTCCGATTTTTGTATTTCCGCAATTTTTGTTAATTTTGCGCAAAGAGTTTTGACTTACAAATTTACACTAAAAATAATGAAAAGACATATTTTCTTAACATCACTTCTTGCGCTTACGATGGCGGCGGGGAGTGTGTGCGCACAGGATTGGCAGGGCACGTGGGCTACTGCCGTGGAGTGGACGGGTCCGAGCGATATGCCCGCCGCAAGCCTTTCCAATAGGTCTGTGAGGATGATTATCCACGTTTCTACCGGCGGCAATACGCTGAGGCTGCAACTGTCTAACACTTTTGGCTCGTCCGATACCGACATCCGCTCGGTATATGTAGCCGACGCGGGCGATGCACAGCAAATAGACGCCAAGACCGCCAAGTACCTAACCTTCAACGGCAAGAAGAACGTCACCCTCAAAAAGGGCGAGAGTCTGTATTCCGACGAGTTTGCCTACAACTTGAAGCCGTTGCAACTTCTGAGCATCACCATCAACTATGGCGACCAGACTCCCGAACACGCCACCTCGCACCGTGGTTCGCGCACTACGTCGTACATCATCATCGGCGAGAGCAAGCCAAAGAGTTATTACGACCCGCAGGAGAAGGTGGACCATTGGTACAATATCGCTTCGCTCGAAGTGAAGACCACCCAAAAGTTTCCCGTAATCGCCGCCCTCGGCAATAGCATCACCGACGGACGCGGCACCACCACCAACAAGCAAAACCGTTGGACAGACTTCCTCGCCGAGGGTCTTGGCGGCAAGGTGGGCGTATTGAACCTCGGCATCGGTGGCAACGCCGTAATCAAGGGCGGACTCAGCGAACCGGCTTTGAAACGTTTTGACCGCGACATTTTGGGTCAGCAGGGCGTTACGTCGTTGATTATATTTGAAGGTGTCAACGACATCGGCGGCGCCAAGAACGACTCCGAGCAGCGCGCCAACGACCTCATCGCAGCCTACCGCGAGATGATGGCTAAGGCTCACAACAAGGGCATCAAGGTATATCTCGGCACGATTACTCCTTTCAAGGGCAACGGCTATTACACGATATTCCACGAGGCGGCGCGTCAGTATGTGAATGATTGGATTCGCAACTGCAAGGAGTGCGACGGCATCATCGACTTCGACGCTCTCGTCCGCGACCCCAACGATCCCGCAAAACTCAAAGCCGAATTTTCGGACGACTGGCTGCACCTCAACCCCAAGGGTTACGAGGCTATGGGCAAATTGGCGGCTGAAAAACTGAAATAAAAATTTATCTTTGCCGCTGCAAAGTTGAAATTTGTGTTTAACTTTGCGGTGGCAAATTTGAAACGTTTGCATTTGATATTAATCTTTTAACCAAATTACACTACATTATGAATTTGACAGATTCAAACAAAAGTGCAGAAGCCAAAGGTTTCTATAAACTATCGTGGCTTCAACGCATAGGTTTTGGTTCGGGTGATATGGCTCAAAACCTAATCTATCAGACAGTAAGCATCTGGTTGCTGTTTTTCTACACCAATGTTTATGGACTTGATCCGGGCGATGCCGCCGTTATGTTTTTGATAGTCAGGCTTATCGACTGGGCGTGGGATCCTGTTGTCGGCGCATTCGTTGACAAGAGCAATCCCAAATGGGGCAAGTACCGTTCTTGGCTCATTCTTGGCGGTATTCCTCTTACAGGATTTGCCATTCTCTGCTTCTGGAATGGTTTCAGCGGTTCGTTGGCATACGCATACTTCACGTATGTATTGATGTCGATGGCGTACACGTTGGTAAATGTACCCTATGGCGCGTTAAACTCGTCGCTCACCCGTGATACAGATGAAGTCACGATTCTCACCTCCACACGTATGTTTATGGCCAACCTCGGCGCATTGATAGTAAAATCGCTGCCTATGGTAATTGCCATATTCGCTCCGATGGCAGCCGATGGCACAGCCATCACCAACAAACCAGAGTCGGCAACGGCTTGGTTCATCACAATGACAATTTTTGCGTTGTCAGGATTTGTGCTTTTGGTGTTCTGTTTCTTGCAAAGCAAAGAACGCGTTGTAATGGACAAGTCGGAGGCTGACAAGGTGAAGGCAACTGATCTTTTCACCGAGTTTGCCCGCAATCGCCCTCTGCGCATATTGGCGTTCTTCTTTGTTACCGCATTTTCTATGATGAGTGTAAGCAACGCTGCTGATGCCTACTTTATGACATACAATGTGGAAGCCAACGAATATATGACTACTGCATTTATGTGGCTTGGCACAATCCCGGCATTCATCTTTATGCCGCTTGTACCTGCCATCAAGAAAAAAATCGGCAAGAAAGGAATGTTTTACGCTTTCCTTGGCACAGCCATCCTTGGTATGGTGCTTATGTATATCTGTGTACAGGTGGAGGCACTCAAACAGTTCTGGATTCTCTGCGTAATTCAGTTTATCAAATCCACAGGCATCATTGTCGCCACTGGTTATATGTGGGCGTTGGTTCCCGAGGTCGTGTCCTACGGCGAATGGAAGTCGGGCAAGCGTATCGCTGGCATCGTCAATGCTCTAACGGGTATTTTCTTCAAACTCGGTATGGCGTTGGGCGGCGTAGTGCCAGGTGCTGTATTGGCATTTGTAGGTTTCGATGCAACTCTCGACAAGCAGACTCCATTTGCTGAGCAGGGCATATTGTGGCTTGTATGTGTAATTCCAGCAATTTTGCTACTTCTGTCGATGTGGATTATTAGCAAGTATGAACTTGAAGACGATGTAATTGACAAAATCAACAAGGAAATCGAGGCTCGCTCGAAAGCAGAATAAAGTTTTTAATATGTAGAGATGGACTTTGGTACGTCTCTACATATTTTATAATATCACTACACTATCACTACAATAACACTACTTATAACACTATGAATCTTACAAGAAAAACAATTCCAATGGCATTATTGGCGGCATTAGCATTGACATCCGCCTGCAAGCAGGGCAACGCCCCCGCGTCAGCAACCGACAATCAACAACCTAAGGAAGTGAAATGCGAATACGTTGACGATGGCAAACCGTCGATGCGTAAGGCTTTTGACGGCAAGTTTCTCATTGGCGCGGCTGTCAACACACGTCAGGTTGTTAGCACCGACCCGAAGGTAATCAATGCAATCCGCAACAACTTCTCCGCCCTCGTACCCGAAAACTGTATGAAGCCGGAGGAAATTCACCCCAAGAAAGACCTTTACGATTGGCGCGACGCCGATGCTCTCGTCGAATTGGCGCAGAAGAATGGTCAGGTTTTGACTGGACACTGCCTCGTATGGCACTCGCAGTTGCCGTATTGGTTTTTTAAGGACGATTTGGGACAGACCATTACCAAAGACGAACTCATCAAGCGTATGAGGGATCATATCACTACCGTTGTGCAGCATTTCAAGGGCAAGATTAAGGGCTGGGATGTTGTCAACGAGGCTGTTATGGAGGATGGAAGCCTCCGCAAGTCGCAGTTTTACAATATCATAGGCCCCGATTTCATCAAGTTGGCGTTCCAATTTGCGCACGAGGCCGATCCTGATGTTGAGTTGTATTACAATGATTACGGTATGGACAATCCCGCTAAGCGCGAGGGCGTTATCAAACTCGTCCGCGAACTCAAAGCCGCTGGTTGCCGCATCGACGGTATCGGTATGCAGTCGCACGTTGCCTTCAATACCAACCTCGACGAGTACGAAAAGAGCATCGTAGCCTACGCCGCAGAGGGTGTCAAGGTGATGGTGACGGAACTCGACCTCAGCGTCTTGCCGTGGCCCAAGGGCAATTACGGCGCGGCAGTGGAGACCAATTTCGAGTATATGAAGGAGATGAACCCTTACACCGACGGCCTCCCCGCAGAGAAGGCTCAGGAGCAGACCGATTTCTTCGTGAAACTCTTTGGCATTTACCTCAAACACGCCGACATCATCGACCGTGTTACGTTCTGGGGCGTTACGGACGGCGACAGTTGGAAAAACGGTTGGCCGATGCCCGGTCGCACCGACTATCCCCTCGCCATCGACCGCAATTATCAGCCCAAGCCTTTTGTGGATGCTATAATCAAGTTGGCTGAGGGCAAGTAATTAGTTAACAATCATTAAACCTATAACTGATATGACAAAGAAAAGATATTTGTTTCCTGCCGACTATATGGCAGACCCCGCCGTTCACGTGTTCAACGGCAAGATTTTCGTCTATCCGTCCCACGACTGGGAGGCTCACGCCGCTGAGGACGACGATGGCGGACACTTCCAGATGAAGGACTACCACGCACTCTCGATTGACGGCGACCCGATGACCGGCAAGGTCAACGACCACGGCGTTATCTTCGATGTGAAGGACGTACAGTGGGCAGAGAAACAATTGTGGGACAGCGACGTAGTGGAGAAAAACGGCAAGTATTACTACATCTTCTCCGCCAAGGGTTATGACGGCGTGTTCCGTCTTGGCGTTGCAGTTGCCGACAAGCCCGAAGGCCCGTTCAAGCCGGAGCCGTATCCCATCCGTGGTTCGTTCTCCATCGACCCCTGCGCGTTCAAGGACGACGACGGCACCATCTACACCTATTTTGGCGGTCTTTGGGGCGGTCAACTCCAATGGTGGCAGCCGTTTGCTCCGGGTTTTGCACCCGTACACGGCAAGCACGGCGACGAGAATGGTCTCGTTGATATGGGTTCTGAACCTACCCGCAGCGGCGAACTTTTCGCTCAGCCCGATATGCCCGCGTTGCCGAGTTTCGTGGTTAAGATGAGCGACGACGTATTGCAGTTTGTAGAGGCTCCGCGCCGCGTCGTTATCCTCGGTGAGGACGGCAAGCCGCTCAAAGCAAGCGACCCGCACCGTTTCTTTGAGGCTTCGTGGATGCACAAGTACAACGGCAAGTATTACTTCTCGTATTCGACCGGCGACAGCCATTTTCTGTGCTACGCCATCGGCGATAATCCCTACGGCCCGTTCACTTATCAGGGCGAAATCCTCACCCCGGTTGTTGGTTGGACCACTCACCACGCCATCGCCGAATACAACGGCAAGTGGTATCTCTTCCACCACGACTGCGTACCGTCAGACGGCAAGACCTGGCTCAGGTCGTTGAAGGTCTGCGAATTGCAGTACGATGAGAAGGGAAGGATCAAGACGATTGAAGGATTGGATGCGTAATTGCGAGATTGTATAATTTAAAAAAGTGTGGCGAATATATTTATATTTCGCCGCACTTTTTTGAAAAAAAAGTTTTTTGGGGTTATTATTTTTTTTCATACTTTTGCGCTATAAAAAATTTAGCAAAATGGAACTTGAACTTCATTACGTTAACAAAATAAAAGAGGCCAAAATTAAATTGAATGGATTGACAGTTATTGCCGGAGCAAACAGTTCGGGCAAAAGTACTGTTGGTAGAACTTTATATACTGTTGTTAAGTCGATTGCTAATACAAAGAGCGTTGACAACAATATGAGTAAAATGTTGTGGAGAAAACATGTCGACTCTTTTTATAGAAGGTTAAGAGGTCTAAAAACATATAGAGAAACTATCTTTGAAGCAATTCCTAATACTGTAAATGATTTTATAAATCTATTTGAGAAAACTGACAATAAAGAAGAATTTATTGATAATTTAAAAGAAATAATTGCGGCGCAAAAAACTACTATTGTCCCTAGACAAAAAAAATTGTTGGAAGATGATTTGAACAATCTGCAAATTTGTATTAAAAATAACAATACTGCTGCAAGATTGAAAACAGAATTACAATTTTTGATTGAATCGGAGTTTTTGAATTCATTCAGTTCTGCGATAACTAAACCTGAATTAACATCGGTGGAATTAAAATCAGAAGGTATACAGCGTATAAAGTTCTATGCAGAAGAAAGTTTTATAAATAAAGTGATAAGTACGCCTAAAGTAAGTACGCCTAAAGATTTTTTTTCTTTTATTGATGATGCGACATACGTTGAATCTCCATTGTATATACATTTGTCGGAGGTGATTGTTAATGCGCAAACATGGCGTGAAACAGAAGGTCGTCGTTATATTTTGGACAAACCAATGGTTCCCGCACATATAAAGGATATGGTTGAAAAGATTTTGTGGGCGGCTCGTTATGCAGGACGTAATGGAGCAGGTTCACCAATGAACATGAATGATATTACGGGAGGACAACTTGCTTTTGACTCTACTGCAAATCAGCTTGTATATAAGGAAGGAGGTCATACATTTAAGACCATCAATGTTGCGTCGGGCATTAAGAGTTTGAGTATCATACAATTATTGGAAGATGCGAAAATAATTGGTCCAGATAGCATTTTGATTTGGGATGAACCCGAAAATCACCTTCATCCTGAATGGCAAATTGTATTTGCGGAAAAATTGGTGGAGTTGGCAAAAAACGGCGTTCCCATTTTGGTTACGACACACAGTCCGTATTTTCTCCAAGCGATTCGCACGTATTCGACACGTGAGGAGATGGATGATTTCGTCAATTTTTACACACCTATTGAGGGTGATGATCATCTTGAAACTATTGTGGACGTTACAGACGACCTTACATCGGTTTTCGCAACGTTGGCAGAGCCTATGAATAAAATTATGGATATCAACGGATAAGTTTATGGATGCTGCAAAACTATACTCTCAGATTAAAACGTATGCCAATTTGGATGACACTACGATTTGCCATTTGCACAAATCGAATCCCGGTCAAATGTGCATCGGCGATACACAAAATGGTTGTATGATGCCATCCCAAACCCAAGTCGTAGATTTTGATTCTGTAAAGGTTTTATTTTGCAAAAAGAATAATATATCACCACAGTTTGATTCGGTTGATGCTGTGACACATAAGAAACAACTATTTTTATTTGTTGAAATAAAAAGTATTGAGAATATTGTTGAGAAAGAGTTGAAATATGATAAGAAAATAAAAAAGCAGATTGATAATAAAATTAGTACAACAGACAAAAAGGAAGTTGTCAATAGATTTATAGAGAGTAAAGTAAAAGGATTTTGTCTCAAAGAGAAGATAAAGGATAGCATTGAAATTTGTAAAGGAATTACAAATGATGGTAACTTATTTAGCAAAATAGATTTCGTCTATGTACTTATCACTGATACAGATACACTATCAAATCCGATGCAACAATTTCAAGCACATCTTAATGTGTTGTCATATAATGCGGTTAAACTAAAAATGGAGAGTGAACTAAAAAAAGAACATCTTTCAGTAGGACATCGCAACAGATATGCTCGTTGCAAAGAATTCGACAAGTTTATGGCGCAATTGTAGCATTTATTTATCCCCCCGTAATATTATTTACGGCGTTGCAGATGATGTCGGCGGCGGATTCGATGCCGATTTTTGCGGTGTTGATTACGAGGTCGTAATGAGCAGGGTCTTGCCATTTTTCGCCGGTGTAATGGGCGTAATGGCGTTCACGGGCCTTGTTTTTGAGGCGGATTACTTCACGCGCCTGGTCTTCGGCGAGGTTGTCCTTGTTGCGGATGAAGGTGACGGCGTAATCCTCGTCGCTGCGGATGAAGATGTTGAGGCAGTATGGGCGTCCGCGCAGCACATAGTCGGCGCACCGTCCTATTATGACGCAGGATTCCTTGGCGGCGTCGCGGATTATCTGCGATTGCGCCGAAAAAACTGCTTCGTCGCGTCCAAGGCTCCGTATCGAGGTTTCCTGATCCCATTGTTGCACCTTTTCTTTTTCAAGTCCGAGCTTTTTTGCGGTCTCGCTGATTATTTCCTTGTCGTAAAAATTGATTCCAAGGCGTTGCGCCACCATATACCCGATGTCGTGTCCGCCGCTGCCGTGCGTGCGCGCTATTGTGATTACAAGCGGGAAAGTATTACCACCTGCCTGAAAACTATCTGCCGTGGATGCAAGGTCGATGGATGAGGCGTCGTCGTTACAAAATACCGGCGCACTGCGCTGTGTCCTTGTGTTGTATGAGGTGCTCACTATCAACGATAGCAATGTGCCAGCACCAATTATGTCCCAACGCACCGTGCCAAAATAAAATATGCAGAATATAAGTCCAATTGCCACCATTGTGAGTTCAAATACCGCTGCCACGATGAATGGCGTAGCTTTGAGAGTCTTTGCAAATGTTAGCACGATGCCTTCGCCAGCCGTCTTTTCGCGGGATTTGCGTTGTATGGCGTATCCTGTCATTATGAGAGCGATGCCGATGGTAGTCTGTACTATCCTCAATGTGTATCCAGTGGCGGAGTCGTTCCATTGCAGGGGCTGTGTCGCCATCATTGCGATGTCGATGAATATGCCCACAACAATTGCCGCCGGTATCTGCACAAGGTCGCGCATTGAGAAATCAGACTTCAGCAGTATCGCCTGTATCGCAATGAAAAACAGGTGCATTATCATAGTCAGCGTACCTACGGAAAGTTCCTGACCGGGTATGCTACTGATGACGTATGGCGGGCATAGTTGCGGTATGATGCCGAGGTTTGCCCTCATACATAATGCGCTGCCGACGGCAAATATTGCAATTGACGCGGCAAATATTGCATATCTTTTGATTGCTGCGGTGTTCATACTGGTGTAATTGGTGGTGTGCGGGCGTTAATTGGATGTCATCATCAACAGCCGCGCATTGTCGTTGTCAAATTTCAGCACGAAACTCTCGCTGTGGTCGGTGCAGAAGTGGTAGGTGATAGGCGTTTGCATTGTCATATCGGGGTTGAGGACAGCCACGGCGTAGTAGTAGGTCTCGTCGGAGACTGCGACGCCGCAACATACGGTGCTCAGTTCGGAGATGCCGATTTGCTTGTCGTCGGGCTTGATGGTGGAGTACGTCTGTTGGTTGAGAAACATGCCGGCGTATGTGTGCAGCTTGTCAAATGATGCGCGTGAGCCTACAAATATGTCCTTGTCGCTCGTTGCTATCATAGTAGGGAAGGCGTACATCTCCTTGTCGGAGTGTCGGTAGTATTCGTTGTACATCAGGACGCTCCTGTCGAGGTAGAGCGTGTCTTCCATAAGTACATATACGCCTCTGAATGATACTTTGATGTCCTTGCAGATGCCGTTGATGGAGTAGAGCTTGTTGTTGTCTTTGTAGATGTCGGTGGTTTTGCCGCGTTGCATTGCGGTGTATATGGCCTGTCCGAATACGTGGAAGTCGGCAGGAACGCAGCCTGCTTTGGCGGGAAAATTGAGTACGCGCAGCCCGTCGCGGTAAACGGTGTATGCGGAGTCGCCAAATTTGCCAAGAACGTAGAAGTGCCCTTCGTCTATATTGAAGTGCATCGCCTGCAATCGGTCGTCAAGCTCCATTGCGCGTCTTCCGTTTTTTAAGATTTCTGCGTTGTGGGGCGTGGAGTCGGTGGTGTCTTTGGATTGAGAGCCGGATATGAGGAGGTAGCAGTCGTCGTTGTGGGAGCATAGTTCTATCGGTTTTTGACCGTGTTCCAATGTAAACGACGCTATCCTTTCGCTGTTGCGGTAGAGCTGGTACGAGCCTTGCCCGTCGCTGTCGAATAGCGAGAATACTGGGTTGCGGCGTGCGGGAGGTTCGTCGTCTTCCTCGGTTGTGGTGCTGGTCTGTTCTTGTGAGGGCGCGCTGTTGCCGCATCCGGCTGCAAATATCGCCACCAGCATTGCTAATGCTATATATAATTGATTGTATTTCATTGTCTTGCGTGTTTGGTGATTGTCACTTGTTCCAGTTGCCCTGCGTGGTCTGCAGGTGGAGTTTTGTGTTGGCGGCGGCTGCGTCCCTGAATACTTCGAGGGTACGGCTGTGGAGGCTGTTGCTTTCGTCGATGTTGGCGATGGTGATGTTGGTAGCAGCCGTGAACGCCGTGAGGCAGTCGTAGAGCGCGTCGAGATTGTGCCCGTAGTGCGTGGGCAGGTCGAGCATCTTGGCGAGGTAGTTGTGCAGAGATTCTGCGGTTTCCTTGTTGTCGAAGTTGAGTATGTATGTTTTCATTTGTTGATTGTATCTTTTTTAGTATAATTGTTGGAATGTCTTGTAATGGTCGTCGGTGTAGAAAATCAGCCCGTCGTTGCTGAAAACAATGCGCTTGGCGTTTCGTTTGCCGCTTTTGTAATCGATGTCGCACTCGAAATACTTGCGTTTGTTTGCCTTCGGGAGCTGTCCTTCGTAGTTGCCGAAACGGTCGCCGCCTATGCTCTTGCCGGGCGCAACTTTCTTGAGGTTGCCGAGGGTGTTGTCCCAGCCGAGTTTTTGGGCTTCCGCCTTGGTGATGTAATTGTCTGGCAGGTGTCCGTAGGTGTGGATGTAGAGAGCGACGCGATCCTTGTCGGTGTATTGCCCCTGCTCCTTCACTTTGGTTTTGCCGTCGGTGGCGGTTTCTTTGGCTGGCTGCGTTAATAGCTGCGACACTGGTTGCGTGCCGTTGCTCTGCTGCTGCGTGCCGCCGGATTGCATGCACGCCGCAATGGTGAACGACATCACCATCACCAGCAAATATTGTAATATCCTTTTCATAATCAATAAGTTTGGTTGTTTATTTTATAATTAATTCAAGTCATCTTTTTGCAGTTGCTTGAAATATATGATGCTTCGGTGCTGGATTATTAGGAAAACCAGTTCTTCTTTTGGCATGTCGTCCGACAAGTGTGCTGGTTTGCAGCTGCGGAATCTGATAGTGTCTCGTGGGTTGATTTCTATCATTGTCTCCGTCGAATCTCTTTTTGTGCCATCGTCCAATAGCCAAATTTTTGCGTCGCGGGCTACTACGAGCGTCTCAAGCAGTTCCTCTTGGTTGACAATAATCTTGGTGGTATTGCCAAACCTATTGTGGCGTTGTGCGTATTCTGCCGCCTCGTCGCCCGAAAGCATCTTGACGCGGTCGAATACTATCACGTCTATCGTGTCGCAAAATGCTGTCCTCTTGTATATTGCAAGAGTGGTGTCGGGTATGGAGCGGCTATACTCGACAGAATCGGCGTGTATGGAGTCCCTGATTCGCTGCAGTCGTTTTGCTTCGGTGTCGTCAAATCGGGTCTCGAAGCAGGAGCACAATGTCAATGCCGTCAAGAGGAATAATAATATTTTTCTCATAGTAACTGCTGTTTTGGTTTCATTATCAAAAAGGCGGACCCGAAAAGTGTCGAGCCCGCCTTGGTTGTGCCGGAAAAAACCGTTGTTGGTTAGTTGCCCGGAGCGATTGCGCCGCACGGACAAGCGTCTGCGCAGGCACCACATTCTACGCACTTGTCAGGGTCGATAGAATATACATCGCCTTCGATGATAGCCTCCTGGGGACATTCGTCCTTGCAGGTGCCACACGCCTGGCAGTCGGTTTTGCTGATTACGTATGCCATAATTCTAAATTGATTTGATTGTTTGTTGTTTTTAATAATAATTGTTCGTTTATTTTCGTTGCAAATATAACAACAAATAGAACATCAAACAACAAAAAAACTTATTTTTTTGAAAAAAAAATTCAAACCATTGGCGCAAGGTCTTGGAAAGATTACTTTTTTTTCATTACTTTGCCGTTCTAAATTACCAACGCAAATGAAATTTTTGTACCATATAACGACATTGGTGGTGGTGCTTGTATTAATGTCGGCTTGCACTACTCCGATAGGTGTCATAGAACAGCATCCGGCTTTTTTCCACGGCAGGAAAGTGACTGTGAAGGGCAGGGTGATTAATACGTTGCACTTGGACGACCTGAGTTTTTTCACCGTTAAGAGCGGGGGCAACAAGATTAATGTCACCACCAACGACTTCCTGCCTGTCGTGGGCGACAATGTGAAGGTGCACGGCACGGTGGATGCCTGTTTTTATTATCAACGCGACACTATTCTCGTAATCCACGAGGTGGTGAAGCCCAAGGACTCGCCCACAATGTTCAATAAGGTGGTCCGTTAACCTTATGTATTAATAAGTATGAATGGCATTTGGAGATATATTGCGGCGTTGCTGCTGTGCCTTGCGGTAGAGGCTGCGTATCCACAGGATTTGAGCGTATTGGACATCTACGACGGCACTTACCCCGAAATCCACATACGTGCGAGGGTGCTTGCGTCGGTGGAGGACAGCCTCAAAATCTTGGAGAATGGCGTCAATGTGCCTTGCCGCGTGGAGCAGAGCGACAGCAGGACGGGCGACCGCGAGGGCAAGATGCACGTGTTTCTCGTGGAGGATTCGTATTACCTGTATCACAACGGCGTCTTCCCGCAGGTGAAGAAGGCTCTCCTGAACATAGCCGACTGCCTCGACAATACCGACAATGCCAACATCCTCTATTTCATTCCGCAGGACAGACACGTAAGGTACATAAGCGCGGAGCAGACCCGCAATCTCAAAATGCTGTGCGAGATGGTTGATTATCATTTGCAGCCTCAATGCGACAGCACCGCCACCGGCAACAATCTCCCCGAGGCTGTCGGCGAGGCGATGGATTATTGCATAGCCCACCGCCAAAACCACGAGACCATCATCCTCACCCTGATTGCCCGAGGGCTCAATACCGGGGCTACGAGGCGTTTTGCCGAGGATTTGGCACAGCGGGCGCAGGACAATGGCATCTACCTCAATATCCTGATGTATGATTCTGAGTCGCAGAATGTTAAGCGCGAATTGCAGGAACTTGCCGCCGCCACGGATGGAAGTTTTGGGCTGTTTGGGGCGGGCGACATAGAGCCGGTATTGGCGCAGTCGCTCGAAAAGATGGGCAAGGCTAAGTTCAAGGAGTATTTCAAGGAGTTTACTATTAGTTTCAATGCCACACAGAGCGGTATTAGCAATAGTTTTACCATCAATTATGGCAATACGAGTGTCCTGTGCGAGTATTCCAACCCCGGTAAGAGCGGTTTTATGGGCAGGTATCCGTATGTAATATCGTTGCTGATTGTACTTGCGCTTGCCATTGCAGTTGCCGTTATATTCCTGAGATTCCGTATGAGAATCATCCGCCGCATCGACAGCGCAACGCAGAGCCGAGTGGACGAAATCAAGCGTCAAAACCGTATGCTCAAACAGGAAATCGAAAAATACAAACGCCATCCCCTCAGTATGGCTCATAAGTTTGACAATATTTATGTGGAGGAGACCCTCATCGGCGCGGGCAAGATAGTACCAAAACTCGTGGCTATGGACGGCGACCGTCAACAGGTATTCAATATCACCAAACTCACTATGACCATCGGGCGCAACGAAGCCAATGACATCGTGCTCGACAACCGCACCGTATCCGGCAACCACGCCACCCTGACCAACGAGGGCGGTTTTTTCTATATCACCGACAATGCCAGCACCAACGGCATCTTTGTAAACGACATCCGCATCACCTCCAAAAACAAGGTAAGCACCGGCGACCAGATAAGGATCGGCTCGGTGCTTGCCAAGATAGTTTATTAGATAAGGAGGACAGTCGGTATAATTACAATAAAAAAACTCCACATTGTCGTCCGATATTTCGTTTTTTATCCGTAATTTTGCACCGACAATAACCAAACACATTACTACACATTATGAAAAGACTATTATTGACATTCTGTGCGCTTAGCGTGGTGGCGGCGTCGTGCCAAAAGCCGCATCTTACTCCGTGGGAGAAGGGCGCATTTGAGACCGGCGAATACCGCAATGTTTTCTCCGAGGCGGGCTATTCGCAGAAGGACATCGACGCCAAGGTAGATGGCATTTTCAACGATGTTTTCTTTGGCAAAAATCGTATTTACTTTGAGGTGGGCGACACTATGGGCTATGTCTCAGACGTCAAAAACAAGGATGTGCGTACTGAGGGTCAGTCTTACGGCCTTATGGTGGCTGTTCAGATGGACAGGAAGGACATCTTTGACCGCATCTGGCGTTGGACAAGGCATTATATGCAGCATCAGGACGGCGTGAGGAAGGGCTATTTTGCGTGGAGTT
>JAEEGK010017015.1_pt1 | contig 15908 bp, 10 predicted proteins | sample 8958771 | NCBI WGS metagenome assembly JAEEGK01 (sample SAMN16246547, study PRJNA631951) | gut metagenome | biome: gut microbiome; feature: rumen; material: SC-attached | host: Bos | place: Iran: Karaj | collected 2018-10
ATTAATAAAATAAAAAGTGCTGATTTTGATGCTAATTCAAATATTCTATTAAATAATAAAAAAACATTTAAAAGTATTATTTCAAGTAATGATATTTCAAGTAGAAATAAAAGTGAAATTAAATTAACTGCAGAAATGAAAAAAAAATTACATGAAGATATGATGAACAATTTATCAAATTTATATGAAAAAATAAAAAAATCAAATTTTGAAGAAAGTGAAGATAAAATAATAAAATATTTATTTCAATATGATAAAAAAATTCCAGAAAAAGAAAAGTAAGAATAAAAAATTAAACTTAACTAATATTTTTTTATAGTGTAAAAAAAGGAGCAAATTTACATGGATTTGTAAATAGATTACATTTAAATATAAATAAAATGAACATACCAAAAAAAGTAAAAAAATTAATAATCAAAACTGGAGATTATTCAGTTAAATTACCTCATTTAAATAAAGAAAATGAAATAGATAAAAAAATAGAAAATATGGAATATGATTATATTGATGATATGCTTCAAATGAATGAACAATTTAAACATCAATAAACAAAAATAAAAATAATATTTTTTTTTTGAGAGTTATAAATTAAAATAAATTTAAAAAATAATTTAATCAATTTTTTATTTAATAATTATGGATTCTCAACCAAGATATGCTTTAGTTCAAGATATTATTGGAAGAACTGGTTCAAGAGGAGGAATTACTCAAGTTAAAGTTAATTTTTTGATGATATAAATAGGTTTTTAGTTCGAAATGTTGTTGGTCCTGTTAGAAAAGGTGATATACTTGTTTTGTTAGAATCTGAAAGAGAAGCTAGAAGACTTAGATAAAATAAATATTTGGGAATAATAATATATTATTATTTAAAATTGTTTGTTTATATAATTTTTTCAGACTTTATATTATTTTTTTGTAATTTTGTAATTTTTTTTTGTTTTTATTTACTTTTTTAATAAGGATTTTTTGATGTTCTAAAAATGTATTAAATTCAGTTATTCTTTTTCATATTTTTTAATATTGTGAAATCAACAATTTATAATTAAAAATATACTATTTTAAATTTTATTTTGATAAGTTATTTAAATTGTTTTAACAATATTATTTATAAAATAATATTATATTATGGTGATATTCAGAAAAAAAGAAAAAATTAATATTTTGAATTTTTATTTGTTGATAAATAGAGTTTGAATAAATATTGAATATATGTTAATAAAAAGAATATTTATGATTTTTATTATTATTCATTATTTAATATTATAGGTTAAAAAATGAAAAATGTTAAATTCAATTTAAATTAAATATTTTAAATTTAAAAATTAAAAAAATTCTTTCTTTTTATAAAGAAAAATAAAAAAATATACAAATATAATGATAAAAAATAATTATTATATAAATCAAAAAAAATATTAATTGGAATACATATAGTTATTATCATTATAATAAAATGATATTATAAAACAATATTAAAATTTAAAATAACCTTAGTAAATATTAACAAAATAATATCATAATTCATCATAAAAACTATTATAAAAAAAAATATTTCTTTTTATAAAAAAAATACTATTTATAGTTAAAATTACAAAAAATAACAATTAATAGTTTCTCAATCAAAAGTTAAAAATAATAATAATAAAATTATTCGAATGAAAGTAGAAGATTCAAATAAAAATTTACAAAATACAATAATTAATCAAAGTCAAAAACAATTATCAGAAAAACTTTTATTTTTCAATTGCCCATACTGTAAAAAAAATATACCAGAAATATTAGATATCAAAAAGAACTATACAAAGAATTTAGTTTTTATTACTTTTAATTGTAAATGTTTAAATACTCCAAAAGTAATTTCGTTAAATGAATTATTTGAACAATTAAATAAAAAGAGTTCTTTAGGTTATAAATGTTATAAACATAAAGATAAAGAAGGAATAGAATATTGTGAAAATTGCAAATATTTTATGTGTGACATATGTAAAGAATATCATAAAGATTTTGTTAAAAATCATAAAACTACATCGATTCATTCATTAAATAAAATTGATCATTGTCAAACTCATTTAAATAATAAATTAGAATTTTACTGCGAAAAATGTAAAATAAATACTTGTATTGATTGTATAAAAAATAATCATAAGGATCATTTAGTTATTACTCTTAAAGAATATTGGGAAAAAATTTATGATAAATTAAAGTTTCAAACTGTTATTGAATTAAAAAATAAATTAGAAACGGAAAGAAAAAATTATGAAAATATAATTATTAATAGTTTAGAAAAAATAACAAATTTCATAAATAAAATGGAAAAATTACGTGAATTAATTTATCAATTTTATAGATTATCAGTCGAAAATCATAAAATTCTTTCTTCAATTATTATATCAGTTTTTTCTAATTTTTTTAATCAAAAAGATAATCCTGATTATATTAATTGTCATAATTGTGAAAAATTAATACCAATGAATTTAATTTCTATAGAAGAATGTAATGATTTAGGAATTATTTTTTCTGGATTTTCAAAAGTATTTAATAAATTAACTCGTTGGGAAAATTCACTTATTCAAAAAGAATTAGTAACAATAATAGAATCAAATGATTTTCCATATAAATTATATGACAATAAAAATAAAGAAACTAATATAAGTACAATATCTAATTCAAATATTAATACTAATGAATTAACTAGTACGTTAAGTAATTCTATGAAAAAAGGAATAAATTTAATCAATTATCAAAAAAATAATTTATTAAATAAAAAAACTAAAATAAATAAACTAAATTCGGAAGAAGGTGAAAGTGTAAAAAAAAAACAGAAAAAACATCATATTTTTAAAATACCTTTAAATGAAAAAGTAAATCAAAATCAATTATTAAATATTAATAATAATGTCATTAATAATAATACTACAAATAATATTATTTTTCCTTTAAATGTTGGAAAAGAATCAATTAAAGTTAAAGGAAGTACATTTGAACAAAATAAAAAAAAAGATATTTTTACATTTGATGCAGTTATATGTAAAAAGTATATTGATTCACAATCAAATGATTTTTTAGAAACATTTTCTAATAATTCAGTTTTTCCAGATGGATATGAATGTATTCATTTAGGAAAAGTTGAAGATAATAAAATGATAAAAAATAAAAAAAAAAAAATTGAGGAAAAAAATATTACTGAAGAAACAAATAACAATACAAATACAAATACAAATTCAAATACAAATAATAATAATAACAATAATAATAATAATAATATTACTAATAGTAATAATAATAGTAATGGAAAAGATACTACTAAACAAAATAAGGATGATACTAATTTTTTTAATAATATATTTTATAAAAATAACACTAATTCAGTTGGTGATAATTTATCATCCCAAAATTTAAATTCATCTTTAAAAAATAATCTTGAAATTAACGATAATTCAATTAATTATGAAAAAGTTTAATCTTTCTCCTTTTGAAAAAATATGAATTTAATCAATAGGAGAATAATTCTGTTTTTAAATTAAAATTCTTAAAAATTGTTATACAAGAGGATGAATTACCTAGTAATTAAATATTATAAATATATTTATTATTATTTTATTGACTTTAAAAAAATAATATTTAAATAAAAAATTGAAGAAAGAAAAAAAAAATGAAATTGTTCTTGAACATTTTTGTTAATTTATTTGTAAATAAAAATATTTTATTCATTAATATCAAAGAAACTACAAACCAAATATATTATCTTATTATAATCTTTAATAATATAAAAATATGACTTAAATAGATTAAAAAATAATGATTTTTTCTTCTAAAAAATAAAATACTAAATAAAATTAATATAAAAAATGAAAAAAAAAACTTCAATTAACATTTCAGAAAAAGAAGAATCATCAGAAATAGATAATAGAAAAAAAAATTATCTTATAAACAAATTTAATTTAATAAAAAAAACAATAGAATTAGATGATATAAAAGAATTAATAAACAAATTAAATTCAATAAATATAGAAAATATAAAAATCGAAACAGCAGAATTAATATTCAATTTATTAGATAAAAAGAAAAAAGGTTCAATTATAACAGATGAATTTATAGAAGAAGTTATAAAAAGAGATTCAAATAATTCATCATTAAATAATGATATTGATATGTTTTTTACACAATTAAATCAAGCAATTTCCACAACAAGTGAAATAATAATTTTAAAATTAAAAAAAATAAAAATTCAAAATTGGTTAACAAATGATAAAGAAGGAATTTCTGATATTAATTGGATAATAAATGTTATAACACAAGAAAATTTATATGATTTAGATACAAATATTATTCAAACTCATTTAAAAAATAAACAAAAACAAGAAGACTTTGCATATTTAATAAAATATTCAGAAATAGAAGATAATACACAAAAGGCAAATGATTATAAAAAACTAAGAAAAGAATCAAAAATATATAAAGTGGGAATTCCAATAAATAAACAAAATAATGAAAAACAAATAAAAATAAGACGAAAAACTCGATTAAATGAAATAATATCCCCATCAATAATATCAACATTAAATGAACAAATAAGAAAAATAGACACACCAGAATTTAATATATTTGAATTAAATGAAATATTAGATAAAAAAACAACAATTTACATAGCAAATGAGATATTAGGACGATTTGAAATAGTAGATACTGAAATAATACCAAAATCAATTTTTAAAAATTTTATAGAAATAATAGTATCAAATTACGATAGAATAAAGGCAATATATCATAATGATTTACATGCAGGAGATGTAATGCAAACATCATATACAATATTAACACAAGGAAATTTAATTGAAAAAATGAAATTAGGTCAATTAGATTTTTTTAGTTTATTAATTGCTTGTTTATGTCATGATTACAAACATCCAGGTCAAAATAATGTATATCAAATAAATGCAAAAACTAAATATGCTATGAGATACAATGATATAAGTGTATTAGAAAATTATCATGTTAGTCAAACTTTTAAATTAATTCAAAAAGATGAAACTAATATTTTTTGTAATTTTTCACCTGAAGAATATAGAATTAGTAGAAGAAGAATGATTGATTGTATTTTATCAACTGACATGGCAAATCATCAAAAAGTTTTAAGTGCAATTAAAATTAAAATGGAAAATTATGATATTAAAAAAGGGAAAAATTTTGAAAAAATATATCAAGAAAAAATTGAAGATTTAGGAAAATTATTTGAAAATCAACAATGTGTTTTAAATATGATTATTCATTGTTCTGATATTTCAAATCCTGCTAAACCTGATAAAATTTCTAATGAATGGACTAAAAGAGTTTATGAAGAATTTTTTATTCAAGGTGATTTAGAAAAAAAAAAAGGATTAAATATTTCTATGTTTTGTGATAGGGAAAATACTAATATTAATAAAGCTATGGTTGGTTTTATTAATTTTGTTGTTTTACCTTCTATTAATATTATTGTTAATTTAGTTAATGAAGTTAAAATTTTTAAAGATTATTGTAAATTTAATTTAAAGAAGCATCAAATTGGATTAAAAAATGATGAAAAAAAAGAAAAAAATAAAAAAAAGAAATAATATTGTTTTAATTAAGGTTTGTATATTTGAATATTAGGTAATTTAAATTTATTTTTATTGTTTTAATTATGTTATATTCTATAAATATAAGATATGAGTTATTATAAATTTGTTAATATATTTTATTTAAATTATTATTTATTTTTTTAATTATAAAATGGAACAAATTTTATCATCTGGAAATCCTTTTCTTGATAAAATATTAAATGATGGTTTTCAATTAGGAAGTATAATTTTATTAATTGAAGATTCTCCAACAAAAATTTATCATTCTTTTATTAAATATGATATTGCAGAAGGAGTTGTAAATGATAATAAAATATTTTTCTATTATAATAATAAACAAATATTAAATGATATAATAAATAATTTACCATATCAATCAATTCAAGTTGAAAATATATTAAATAGTAAAAGTAAAAATGAAAATACAAATGATAATGGAATGAAAATTGCTTGGAGATATGATAATATAAATTATACAAATTTAATTGGTGATATCAGTAAAAAAATAAAATATATATTTGATTTATCAAGAAATTTACAAGAAAATTTCACTAAAAGAAATTTAATAGAAACAAAAGAAATTAATAATTCAGATTATTTAGAATTTTTAAAAACTTTTATTTCAGATTATCAAAATTATGCAGAAAAATTCACAGATGAAGATAAAAATAAATATTGTCGAATAATAATCCCAAATTTATTTCAATATATTCAAGAATCAGAAATTAAAATGAATGAAATTGAAATATTTTTAAACATTTTAAAAAATATTTCAAGAAGTATAAATGGACATATTTTAATAACAATAAATAGGCAAATTGTAAATTCAAAAATAATAAAAAACTTAGAATATTTTTCAGATTATGTAATCTCTATAAGAAGTTTATTAATGGTTGAAAATAAAAATAAAGTTGGTAATTATGATGGAATATTATATATTGAAAAAAGACCTATGATTAATTCATTAAAACCAATTGATATTGAAACAGATATGTTTGGTATTTTAAAAGATAAAAGAAAAATAATTATTGAAAAAGTTGATATTGGAGTTGAAATTGATAGATATACAAAAGTAAAAGAAAGTGATTTAAAAGATGGAGATAAAAATCAAAAATATGATTTTTAACAACAAAAAAATAAATATTTTACTTATTATATAAAGAAAATAATAAAAATTTAATAAAAAAATAAAAAAAAACCCCATTTAAATTAACTCAAATTTGACCTTAAATAAAAATTAATGGAAATTAAAATAAAATATCTATTTTAATTTTCTTCTTGTAATTCAGTACCTTTTTCTCCTTCTTTTTCCTTTTTATCAAAATGAATATGAATATCTTCAGTAGCTTCAGGTCCAACTTTAGTTTCTGCTTTATCAAGAAGTGGTTCTCCTTTATCTTTCCTCAAACAAATAGCTAATAAAACCATAAAGACACCAAAATAACCATAAACCATAAACATTTTCATACAAAAATGAGTATCATAATCTTTCATTTTATCATTAACAAGACCATAAATAATAGGAGCAGGAACAGCAGCGAAAATAGCACTAAAGAAGCTAGTAATAATACTAGATGATCCTTTAGCTTCTGCTGGTATTGAACCATTCATTATTCCTGCAAGTGCAGGTAAGACTGCACTACCGAATATTTGGAATAAACCAGCACAAATAAGGAATTGCCACCAGACATTAAAAAATGGTGCTGGTGTAAAAGTAAGGACTGCAAATATGTAGAAACAAAGAAGAATATACATTGATTTTTTATTTTTGTAACCACCTACTAAAGATGTGAAGAAACCACTAATTTCACTTCCTATGAATGGATTACCTACTATCATTAATACATATATTATTGTCTTTGGTGTTTTATTTGTATAACCAAGTACATCTGTTACATATGTTGGAATAAAGAATTGAAGGATTGAACGTATTGCAAGGAGAACACATCTTGCTACAAGTAATGTAACATATACACCATTTGATAATACTGTTCCATGTTTATGCCAGAAATCTAAATCTCTTTCATCTTCTTTACTTTCTCTAATATTGTAAATTGAATAATATTCAACTTTTGATGGTCTAATTAATTCTTCACCTTCTTTACCTCTAATAGCAATTAATTTACTAGAAAAGTAAATTGAAGGAATGAACATGAATAAAAATCCAACAACACCACACATAATAGCATTAAACCAGAAACCTAATCTCCAATTTTCACTTCCAAAATATAAATCAATAAGGAAACCACTTGCTCTTCCCCAAGGTCCAGTAATACTCATTAATTTTTTCATAAAACCTAAATGTTTTTGAACACCAAATTGTTCAGTCCACATAGGAGCATAAATAACAGGGAAAATATGTCCAACACCAGAGATCATTCTAATAAACAAAAGAAACATTCCATCATGAGAAGTACAAAAGACACCAACAGTGTAAGCTTTAATGAAGCATCCAAGGATCATTAAATATTTTCTATTAACAACATTCATAACTGCACCAAACATAATAGCACCCATAATTCTTCCAATTGCATAAACTCCTGCGAAACAACCATATTCAAGATCCATTAAACCAAAAGCTGGTTTCATGTATTTTGCTGCTGGTGCCATTACTCCTGCTGATTGACCTGCGAGAACTGCGTAGTTCCACATTAATATGTATGTCCACCAACGAACTGCTTTTGAAAGAACTGGACGATCGAAACGTGTGTCTTTATCCTATATTTTTTATAATGTTATATAATTGTTTTACATTTGAGGACTGCATTTTTTTTTGTATATATTATTTTTTTTTTTTGGATTTTTTATTAAATATATATTTGTTTTTTTTTTAATTGTTTTTATTTATTTTTTTATACAGAGTGGTGTTGATTATTTTAATTTTTTATTTTTTAAAATATTTCATTTTTTTAAGGATTTTATGTTTTATTAAAGGGTTTTTATTTGATAAATTTTTGGGTATTGGATTTTTATTTTTTTGAGTTTAAAGGAATGAATATAGATTGAAATTTAAATTAAATATTTTGTTCTTTTTTTAAAATTAGTTTTTTTAACTTTTATGAGTTGAAAAATTTGTTAATTGTATTATTGATGATATTATAAAATATTCCATTTTTAATGTATTTTTAATATTTATTATTTATTAATCATTATTCCTTTTTTATTATAAAGAAATAAGTTGGAATAAAATACTGTTGTTTTCATTTAAAGATAAAAAAATTTAAAAAAAAAATAATGATAAGTAGATAAAATATTAATTTAATAATTAAAATTATAAAAAAATTAAATGACAAATTTAATTAAATGAATATTTGTTTTGGCACAACATTTTGGAGTAAATTTTTTTATTTTTGTGAAATCATTTCAATGTTTTTTTTAGCATTAACATATTTTAGAAGTTTATATAAATTATATAAAGAAGGAATTTTTTTTCTTTTTGAAAAATTTGATTTATTAATTATAATTCTATCTTTTATTCAATCATTATTATTTTGTTTTGAATTTATTTTCAAGGATTATTATATTCTTTCAGTTTTTATATCAATATTAAAATTTGCAGAAAATATTACAATATGTTGTTTATTAATTATGACTATTTTATGGAAAATTCCAATAATAACTGCACTAATTACAAATTATTATTCTGTTGGAATTTTAATTATTTGTATTATTTTTTTTTTAATTGGATTATTTGAATATCCTCCATTTACAATTGAATATAATAAACCAAATATTGAAATATTATTAGCTATAATTGGGTTTTTTGCTAATATTTCTATTTTTTCTTTATCTTTTATTTATTCTAAAAAAGAAAATTTTAATGAAGGAATGAATTTAATTAATGAAGATGATAAAATATTTATTAATGATATTTTTCAAAAAAATTTAGAAAAAATGCAACAAACAATGAAAACTTATTTATATATATCATTTACATTTACTATTTCTTTTGGTATAGATATTTTATTCAATTTTTTTAAATCCAACAAAAATAAAACAAATATAAAAGAAATTAATAATATTACTAATACTACTATTACAAATTCTACAAATACAAATGGAACTTCTACTAATTTTGAATGTAATTATTTTGGTAATTTTGGAGATAATTTCTTATTTAATCAATTTTTCTATTGTTTAATTTCTTTTTTCTTTAGAGATTTTTTTCCTCATATTTATGTTTATATGAAAGTAGGAATTTCAAATCCAGTTCAATCATCAAGAAGTTCAAGTTTTATAGAAGAATTTTAAAAACTTAAATAAATAAAATATATGTAAATTAAATTATTTAAAAAAAATTATGATATAATTTTTACTTTTTAATTATTTTATAAATAAATCAAATTATTTTATAAATTTAATAAAATAAAACTAATCACATAATAATTATGTTTAAAAATAACTAATTTGAAGTATTCAAATTCATTATTTACAAAGCTAATAAAAACAAAATAAACAAAAATTAAACAATAAAACTATATATAATACAAATTTAAAAATAAATTGAGCTTAATTTGATGCTCTATTTACCCAATCATTTTTTAAAAACTCATCAATAGAAATTCTTTTTTCAGGCTTTTTTTCAAGACATTTATCAATTAATTTCAAACAATTAATATTTCTATTTCCAAAATATTCTTTAGGATATTCTTGTTGAGAAAAAACAACTTTTTTTCCAATAATATTTTCATCATTATTTTCATCATCAAAAGGTAAACAACCAGATAATAAAAAGAATAAAATAATTCCAATTGACCAAATATCAATTTTATTATCATAAGGTTTATGAGAAAAAACTTCAGGAGCTAAATAAGTTAAAGTACCAATTGCTTCATTTGTTTTTTCTTGACTTGCTAAAGTTTTAGTTAAACCAAAATCTATTATTTTTAAACTTTCAATATCATTTTTATTTTCAAAAACAATATTTTCTGGTTTTAAATCTCTATGAACTAAACCAAATAAATGCATATATTTTATTCCTTTTGCTATTTCTTTTATTATTTTTGCTGCTTCTTTTTCACTTATTAAATCTTCTTTTTTTTCTATATATTCTAATAAATCACCTCCCGATAAATAATCCATTACTATATAAATGTATTCATCATCTTCATAATTATCTACTAATGATACTATGTGTGGATGATTTAATAATTTCATTATATTCATTTCATGATGAATTAATTTATAATTTTTATAAGTTAATTTTGATTTGTTTATTACTTTTACTGCAACTTCTTTTCTTGTATTTTTATTTATTCCTTTTTGTACTTTACCAAAATAACCTTCTCCTATTTGTTCATTTAATATATAAAATTCATTAAAATCATAATTATTATTATTATCTTTTAATTTATTAAACCATTTATTTCTAATAATATCATTTAAAAAATATAAATATTTTTTTTTATTATTTGAAAATATTATTATTAACGTATAATATATTTCCTTTGCAACAATTATATTTTCTCCTTTTTTAATATATGCACCTTTAATATTAATAATTAAATTTAACTCATTTTTTAAATTTGAAGAAAAAAATAATAAATCACAATCTTTGACAGCACAAAAATATTTTTTTAAAACTGAAATTTTCGAATCATCATATTTAAATACATAATCTTCTAAATTAAAATTAAATTTAGGTAAACTAGCTTTAAATTTCCTATAAGAATCTAATTTTTTACTAAAATTTTTTTTTTCTTCGTTATCATTATTTTTTTTATCATTTTCTAAATTATCATTTTTGTCATCTTCTTGAATTTCTAATTTAAAATCATCACAATTATTATCATCATCACATAAGAAAAATTCAGGAGGTTCCTCGGGTTCATTTTCAATATTATGTGAAACAGTAGGAGGAGAAAATTTAGAAAAAACTTTAAAAACAGGACTTAATTTATATTTTACTCTATTTGATTTTGGATTTGTATTATTTGATAAATTTGGACTCTGACTTAATAAAGGTAAATTTGATGAACTATCTTTACTATTATTTGATGTTGATTCACCTTTTGATTTTCTTTTATTTTTTAAATTTTGAAGAAGAACACTTTTTCCAATTGGAAAATTATTTACTTTTTTGTAAATTGGATTTATTTCATTTGGACTATTTTTATTTGATAATGTTTTTTTTAAGAAAAATGGTTTTGAACTTGATTTTTTTAATATATTTAATGATGATGATGATGATGAAGTTTGATTTTCTTTAAATAATGTTATTGGAATTGGTAATTGTTTTGTTGAATTTTGATGATTTATATATTTACTTGAAATATTTGTTAATGATGATTTATTATAATCATTACTTGTACTTTTTCTGTTTTTTCTTAATGATTGAAATAATTTTTTTTCTTTTTGATTTTTTAATTCATTTCTATTTGGAGAAAAATTTAATTTTGATTGAAAATTAAAATGATTTTTTGATACTTGTTTTCTTTTAAATTGATATAAGCTAATAGTTTCTATATCAAATGGTTTATTTTTGTAAAAGTAAATCATTAATTGAAGAAAACTTTCTGAATTTTTATTTTTTAATGAATTTAAATATTCTTTGAATAATAATTCTTTTTCTCCGTCAAATGTTTCTTCAATTATTTTATCTAATCCTTTTAAAAATTGAATTTGTTTTTTATATTCATTATCAATTTGAGGAATATATGAAAGTAATAATTTCATATCATCTTTATTAATAATACCATCATGATTAAAATCAAATAAAGAGAAAATTATTTGAGCACAATCATTAAAAGAACCTAAATATAAATTATATATTCCATTAACAAAGTCTTGTTTATGTAAAAATCCATCTTTTTGTTTTTCTAAACATTTAAATAATTTGTCACAAATATAAAATTGAAAATTTAAATATTCTGAAAATATTATATCTGTCAATCCTGTTGGAATAATTACTTTTTTTTCTTTTGTTTTAATTTCTTTTGGAATTCTAAATGATAATTCATTGTAAATATCATTTAAATAAAAAATAAAATAATTGTTTGAAGAAAATTTAAATAATTCTTTTAAATTGATATATTCATTGTATCCTCCTGAATTGTTAATTAAATGTTGACTTATCATTAAAAATATCTAATTTTTTAAATTTTAATTTTAATAACTTAAATATTTTAAATAAAATTATTTATTAAAATAATTATCATTTTTATTTTTATTTTTTTATATTAATTAAATTAATATATTTTATTTATTCATGAATTTACTAAAGGTTTTTCAACTACAATTAAATAAAATTATTTTATGGAGCAATCATATTTTAATTTAATTTTGTATGAATTCTAATAATATTTAAATATTTTATTAATTAAATCTTTCACAATATTTTTGCATTTTTTAATTTATTGCTGAAATCTAATTCAAACCAAATTTAATTTTTTTTATTTTGAATATAAATTTATTATTGAAAAATGAATATTTGTATAATATAATTTTCACTTTCTTTAATTATTTTAGTAAATTAAATAGATTATTAAATGTAATAATATTTATTTAAATATATCATAATATATTTATAAGAATATTTTCTAAATTATAGAATCATTATCTTTAGGTAATGGAGTATTACAAGTCATTATATTTAAAAAATCCTTCATTGATAATTTATTTTCTCCATCTGTACTTAAATAATTCATAATTTCATCAATTTCTTTTTCTAATTTTTTTTTAGGAATTTTTGAATTATTTAAAGCAAAATATACTTCTTCAATGCATGATTTAATATCTTCTTTTTTAATTCCATCTTTATCTCCTCCTAATAATTCATAAAGCATTGAATAATTTTCAACTTCAAATCTTTTTTCATTAATATTATCATTTTCAAATAGTAAATTCTTAAAATTTTTTCCTGTAACAAAATTAATAAAATCTTGTTCATTAAATAATTCATTATTATAAGAATTTTTATTAAAATTTCTATCTTTAATTGCATTTACAAAATTATATGATGATGCTATTTTATAAAAAAGAATATTTTTCTCATTATCTTTATTATAATTTATTGAAAGTATTTTTCTAATTATTTCATAATCAATAATATTTGATTTTTTATCCAAATTCATTTGTTTTAAATCATTAAATAATTTAATAGATTCATTTTCATTTTTTTTTTCAAAATTTTTCATTTTTAAAAAACAAAAAAAATTAAAAAAAAAATAAAAAAAAATTTACAAAATAATAAAAAAATCTAAAAAAAATAAATCTTCTTTTAAAACCCAAAAAAATCTAAATAAACCCTCCAAAATTTCCACCAAACATATTATTACTATTATTAGGATTAATATTTCCAAAAGGATTAATATCACTAAATCCATCATTTCTATTTCTCAAAAGTGGATTAATAGGAAGACCAAATTCATCATATTGAGGAGCAAAATCAATTTCTGGTCCAAAGGGTGAAATTGGATCATATCTAGCACCAAAATTACCAATATTTGGTCTAAAAGGGAAATTATTAGGCCCCATTAAATTACCATTAATTGGAACATAAGGTCTATTTCTTTGATTATTTTGTAAATAAGGATTATGTGTATATGGATTATTATTTATTGGATTATTGTTTATTTCTGGATTTGAAAATGTATTATTTATGTTATTTATATTATTTATATTATTGTTTATGTTATTATTTTGATTATTTGAAGAAAATGGATCTGATTCATAATCTTTTATAAAATCTTGGAAAAAAGTGTTAAATAATTCTAATGATTTTTCATCTAGTTTATTTAAGTTTAAGTTTTTAATGTAATTTAATGGTTTTCTTTCTAATGTTATTTTTTTTTTTGTTGATTCTAGTATTATTTTCATTTTACCATTTGAGGAATTTGATAATGTTAATTTGTATTCTATGTTATTTTTTGTGTAATTTAATTCATATTTTCCAAATACGTTTTTTAAGTTTTTTAATATATTTTCTCTATCATTTAATATGTAATTTGATTGTTCCATTGATGCATTGAAAAATAATACAAATTGTTGCTCTGTTGTTAAATTATTTCCAGTTAAAATTAATGATTGTTGTACTAATGCACTTAACATTTTTTTAAAATATTATTATTTAATAATTATGGAGAAAATCCTTTAAATTCTTTTATTTATATTTTTTGCAATTTATTTCTAAAAAAAAATTTGATTAATAATATAATAAAATATATTATGGGTAATATTTTTGAATAAATATATTATATAGACTCAAATATATTAATAGGAAATAACAAATTTAAAGAATTAATAAACTATGATTAGATAAATAGTAAATTCAAAACGAATTTAAAAAAAAGAACTTCTAGAAAATGAAAATTTATTACATCATCTCCCTTTAAAAAATTAGTAAAAACATTATCAGAATTTCCATTATCAAAATTAAATATAATAAGATTACAAAGAGGAAATCCATTCAATTACTATAAATCATTGAATAAAAAATTAGGTTCAGGTATATTATTTTTCAAGTTCATAAAGTTATGTATAAAAGACAAAAAAAATAACAGCAATGAAAAAAATTTAAAAGATAATAAAATTCAGTTTTTACTGATAAAGATATAATTCAAGAAATCAAAAAATGGAAAAGATAGTAATATTGAAGATATGGTTGATGGAGTTAATGAAGGTTGTAAAATAGATTTTGAAAATTAAATTTAATATAATATATATTAAAAAAGATAGATTATTAAATTTCTCTAAATTATTTTCTTTTTATGACATATTAAATTGTAAATAAATATATTAAAGATATCATTTTACTTTTATAAAATCTTATAATGTTATCAATAAATCAATCATAATTAATAATATATTACAATATGTCTCTTAATTTGTGAAAAAAAAATTTACTTATAAATTTTACATTATTATAAAGTTAATTAATCCTATGAAGAATATTATTTATATTCTAATGTTTATTTTCGATTATATGGAATTTTATTTTATCAAAATAATATATTATAAGTTAATATTTTAAGGAAGTTATTATTGCAATTTTAGTTTCTCTCACTCAATTCTGAAGGAACAATAGAAATATGAATTACTAACAATTATTTAATAAAAATTTTTATCATCATATTATTTCTGATAAAAAATAAAGAATTTTTAAAATTAAATATTTAATTAATTTACTCCTTATTTAATATAAATTCAAGATAAATTTAACCTATTTAAGAAAAATATATTTAATTTATATTCTTTTAAGTAATTTCATCAAATTTTCTTTTTAGTAAAATTAAACGTATAATAATATCTTACAGTTAATAATTGCTTTTTTTAATTGAAATAGGACTTTTAATAAAATCTAAACAATAATAA
>JAEEGK010017016.1_pt1 | contig 15906 bp, 15 predicted proteins | sample 8958771 | NCBI WGS metagenome assembly JAEEGK01 (sample SAMN16246547, study PRJNA631951) | gut metagenome | biome: gut microbiome; feature: rumen; material: SC-attached | host: Bos | place: Iran: Karaj | collected 2018-10
CGTTCGAGGGCTTCCGTTTCTACGACCTGGTCCGCAACAAGAAGGACGTCATCCGCAACTACTGGGGCTTCCACACCAACTATGTCAACGGCCAGAGCACGGGCCTGGCGCCCGGTCTCTCCGCCCCTGGCGTGGTCACCAAGTATGACTACGGCCGGCTCGTGTGCCCGATCCCCCAGCAGGAAATCCTCAACAACCCTGCCTGCACCCAGAACGAAGCATATAAATAGTCTCCTGTTATGAAAACGATCAGAATATTCTTTACGGCCCTTGTTTTCGCGGTCTGCTCCCTGACGGCCTGTGTCCGGCTCGGAGACCTGGACCTGGAACCGATTCCGGATATTTCATTCACCTACGAATGCCAGGGCATGAGTTATACCTTCACTTCCGTCGATGCCACCGGCGTCCAATGGACCATCGTGGGCGAGACGGAAGGAAGCGGTGACGTCTTCACCTATACCTTCAAGAAGCCCGGCAGTTACTGGGTCTCCATGACCGGCACCCACAACGGTGAACAGCAGACTGTCTCCACCAAGATCCTGGTGGCCAAGGCCTCCGTCGTCAAGTTGGACGACAACACGCTCGACGACTGGGAGGGTGTCACCTATCCTGACTTCATGCTCTATGGAAATGACGGGGTGAGTTACGGCAAGTTCGATTACGATGCGAACTATGTCTACTTCATGTTCGTCCTGGAAGAGCAGGATATGTTCGACATCAATTCGGCCATCTGGAACCTCCGTCTCGATTCCGACGACAACAGCCAGACCGGTTACTCCACCAAGAGCCTCGGCTGCGAGTGGTACCTCGAAGGCAACTGCTGCGGTGACGAGCCCTGGTCCGACTGGTACATCGGCGGCGACGATCTCGAGTGGACCGACACGGTGGCGGAAGTGATGGGAACCCGCGGTACGACGGACGATGGCAAGTTCTTCTTCGAACTCGGCATCAGCCGCAAGACGTTCGGCATCAAGACCGCTTCCGTGGCCTTCTTCACCAAGTTCTACAACGGGGATTGGGACGATGCCGTCGCCTTCAGTGACGCGGAAGGCAACACGTCCATCCACCTTGGACTTGACAAGGATTAACCGATCTTTCCGCCGCAGTCCGTAAACGGACCCGGCTCCCGTTTCGACCCCAGGCCCATCGGTCCATGACCGGCAGGACCTGGGGTCGTTCTTTTGCTTATTTGGAATGATTCCATCGGAAATCGGAAATAAATGCGTAAATTTACCTTCAGAACTTTTAAAGTATAAACAACCGTATCACAATGGGTTCAAATTTCAAATACGCTCCGATGTTTCAGTTGGGCGAGGACACCACTGAATACTACAAACTTACCTCCGAAGGCGTCTCCGTGGGCGAGTTCGAAGGGCACGAAATCCTCAAAGTGACGCCCGAGGCGCTCACCCGGCTCGCGAACGCCGCGTTCCGCGACGTGAACTTCCTCCTCCGTCCTGCGCACAACGAGCAGGTCGCGAAGATCCTCTCCGATCCCGAGGCCTCCGACAACGACAAGTACGTGGCCCTGATGTTCCTGCGCAATGCGGAAGTCGCGGCGAAGGGCAAACTCCCCTTCTGCCAGGACACCGGCACCGCCATCATCCACGGCGAGAAGGGCCAGCAGGTCTGGACCGGGTTCGACGACAAGGAAGCCCTCTCGCTGGGCGTTTACAAGACCTACACGGAGGAGAACCTCCGCTACAGCCAGAACGCTCCCCTGGACATGTACAAGGAAGTGAACACCAAGTGCAACCTCCCGGCGCAGATCGACATCGACGCGGAAGAAGGGATGGAATACAAGTTCCTGTGCGTGGTCAAGGGCGGCGGCTCCGCGAACAAGAGTTACCTCTACCAGATGACCAAGGCCGTCCTGAATCCGGACACCCTCGTCCCCTTCCTCGTGGAGAAGATGAAGACCCTCGGCACCGCGGCCTGCCCGCCGTACCACATCGCCTTCGTCATCGGCGGCACCTCGGTGGAGAAGAACCTCCTCACCGTGAAACTGGCATCGACGCACTACTATGACGGTCTCCCGACAACCGGCGACGAAACAGGCCGCGCCTTCCGTGACGTGGAACTCGAGGAGAAAGTCTGGCAGGAAGCCTGCAAGATCGGCCTCGGCGCCCAGTTCGGGGGCAAGTATTTCGCGCATGACATCCGCATCGTCCGCCTCCCCCGCCACGGCGCCTCCTGCCCCATCGGCCTCGGCGTCAGTTGCTCGGCGGACCGCAACATCAAGGCGAAGATCAACCGCGAAGGCATCTGGATCGAGAAACTGGACGACAACCCCACCCGGCTCATCCCGGAGGCCCTTCGCCAGCCCGGCGAGGGCGGCGGCGTGAAGATCAACCTGGACCAGCCCATCCGGAACGTCCTTGCGGAACTCACCAAGTATCCGGTGAGCACCCGCCTGAGCCTGAACGGCACCATCATCGTCGCGCGTGACATCGCACACGCCCGCCTGAAGGAGCGTCTGGACCGTGGTGAAGACCTCCCGCAGTACTTCAAGGACCATCCGGTGTTCTACGCCGGCCCCGCCAAGACGCCGGCCGGCATGCCCTGCGGCTCCATGGGCCCGACCACCGCGCAGCGCATGGACCCGTACGTGGACCTCTTCCAGTCCCACGGCGGTTCGATGATCATGATCGCGAAGGGCAACCGCACGCAGCAGGTCACCGACGCCTGCAAGAAGTACGGCGGCTTCTACCTCGGTTCCATCGGCGGCCCGGCGGCCGTGCTCTCCTCCGACGGCATCAAGTCCATCGAGTGCGTCGAATATCCCGACCTGGGCATGGAAGCCATCTGGAAGATCCAGGTCGAAGACTTCCCTGCCTTCATCCTCGTGGACGACAAGGGCAACGATTTCTTCAAGACGATCGGGCTGTAAGTCCCGTCTCCCGATACGAAAAAACTGGCCTTCCGGTCAGTTTTTTCTGTTTTATGCGTCCGGGAGCGAAAATCACTCCACCGGGGAGAAGTCGTCCTTGCCTACTCCGCAGTAGGGGCACACCCAATCGGCGGGGATGTCTTCGAAGGCGGTGCCGGGAGCGATGCCGCTGTCCGGGTCTCCGACGGCCGGGTCATAGACGTAGCCGCAGATGTTGCAAACGTACTTGTTCATATTCTCAATGGGTTAGGGGTTGTTGCAAAAATGGTTACAGCAGTTTGTAAATCCGCTGCAGCGACTCCGGATCGCCGGATGAGAACAGGTCGATGCTGAAGGGGCCTTCATCCGTGGGGATGCAGTCCTTCTCCAGCATGCGGACTGTCTGGCGGGCCACGGCGGGGGCCGGGTCGATGACCTGGACCCCGGGACCGGCGATGGCCTCGACGACGGGCTTCAGGAACGGATAGTGGGTGCAGCCCAGGACGATACGGTCCGCCCCGGCATCCAGCAGGGGCTGCAGCGAGGCCTTGACGGTCGCATAGGCCTCGGGACCATCCAGGATGCCTTTTTCCACGAGTTCCACGAAGCCTTCACCGACGTGTTCGACGATGTGGACATCGTCCTCGAAACGCCCCTTCGTCTTCAGATACTTGGACCCTTTGAGCGTCCCTGCCGTGGCCAGGACGCCGATGACGCCGGTCTTTGTCCCCAGCGCAGCGGGCTTCACGGCCGGTTCCATGCCCACGAACGGAACGGCCGGGTACTCCTCCCGGAGGGTGGTGATGGCCGCGGCCGTGGCGGTATTGCAGGCGACGACGATGATATCGGCACCCATTCCCAGAAGAAGGTCCGTGATGGCGCGGGCGCGGTCCCGGATATACTCCGCCGATTTCTCCCCATAGGGACAGTGCGCATTGTCGGCGTAATAGACATACCGCTCGTACGGGAGCAGTTTCACGATCTCCCGATAGACGGAAAGCCCGCCGGAACCCGAATCGAAAATGCCGATGGTTGCCATACCTTACAAATATACGGGAAATAATTCGTATTTTTGTATCCTTATTTGGAAAGACGTATGACGACCCTCGAACAGATCAAGGACCTGCACGCCCGGCTGGACACCCTCGAAAAGTGCCTGGACATCGCCGGCAAGCGGAAAGACGTGGAGCAGAAGACGCAGGAAAGCCTCGCGCCCGATTTCTGGAACGACCCCAAGGCCGCCGAAGGGTTCCTGAAGAAACTCGCCGGCGTGAAGGCCTGGGTGACCGATTTCCAGAAGGCCTCCACCCTGGTGGACGACCTGGACGTGCTGTACGACTTTGCCAAGGACAGCGTCTCGGACTCCGAGGAAGAGACCGTCGAAACCGATGAGACCCGCGAACTCGACGCCACCTTCGCCAAGGCTGTCGATGCCGTCGAGGCCCTGGAACTCAAGAACATGCTCGGCAACGAGGGTGACAACCTCGGCGCCGTCCTCACCATCAACTCCGGCGCCGGCGGCACGGAGGCCAACGACTGGTCCGCCATGCTCATGCGGATGTACCTCCGCTGGGGCGAGCGAAACGGCTACAAGATGACCGTCACCTCCCTGCTGGAAGGGGAAGAGGCCGGCATCAAGTCCGCCACCATCGAGGTCGAGGGCGACTACGCCTACGGCTACCTCAAGGCCGAGAACGGCGTCCACCGCCTGGTCCGCATCTCTCCGTTCAACGCCCAGGGCAAGCGCCAGACCACCTTCTCGTCGGTCTTCGTCTATCCCCTGGTCGATGATTCCATCCACATCGAGATCAACCCCGGTGACCTGGAATGGGACACCTTCCGCTCCGGCGGCCACGGCGGCCAGAACGTGAACAAGGTGGAAACGGGTGTCCGCGTCCGCCACATCCCCTCCGGCATCATGGTGGAGAACACCGAGACGCGCTCCCAGCAGGACAACCGCCAGCGCGCCCTCCTCATCCTCAAGTCCCGCCTCTACGACATCGAACTCAAGAAGCGCCAGGAGAAGCAGGCCGAACTCGAAGGCCAGAAGAAGCGCATCGAATGGGGCTCCCAGATCCGGAACTACGTCCTCCACCCGTACAAACTCGTCAAGGACCTCCGCACCGGCTACAGCACCGCCGATACCCAGGGCGTCCTGGACGGTGACCTCAACGAATTCATGAAGACCTTCCTGATGGGCAACGGCGCCGCCGTCACGGACGTGGACGACGACCTGGACTAGACATCCGGCCAGCCCGGACCTGACGAAGAAAGGCGCCACCTTGCGGTGACGCCTTTTTCATGGTCTGCTACCGGTTACCGGTAGATGCTGTACTGGTTGTACAGGGAGCCGTACATCTGACCCAGGACTTCGAGGTAAGGCTGGCCGTCGAACAGGGTGGTACGGTAAACCGTGTTGTCCACCATGTAGTATTCGACGCCGTTCAGCACGATGGTCTCGTAGTCGTCCGGCAAGGAAGTCACCAGGGCTCCGGCCGGCGGGACGATGGTGGTGTAATTGCCGGAGGCGCTCACACTGTAGAACACACCGTCCTGGTAGAAGTACTCGGAATTGGCGTAGGCGTAACTCTGCACGAGGCCGAGTTTGTTGGCCAACTCGTAGGCGGAGAGGGCGCGGCCGCTGTTCAGGGCGTAACTCGCGTTCTGGGCGGCGATCCGGGCGTTGTTCTGCGCGATGATCAGGTTCTGCTGGGCAATCACGTTGTAATTGTCGAAGACCGTGTTATAGGTCCGGTACGTGTTGCAGTAGTAGGAGAACCTCACCAGGTTGAACAGGGCCCTGTCGATCGCTCTCTCGAGCGGAGTGCCGAAAGGCGGACGGCAGACGATGTACACACCTCCGAACGGGCGGTAGTAAATCCCCTCGTAGAAGTAGTAGTCGATTCCCCAGTGGGTGATCCGACGGTAGTGCGGAGGAAGCACGTGGACCCGGTATCCGAAGTAGTGCGGACGGTGGTCCCAGAAGTAACCCGGGCGGTCCCACGGCATGAAGTCGCGCTCACGCGGAGGTACTCTGTGCAGGTTGTGGCCGTTGTCCATGCGGAAGTCGTCATTGTAGCGGTAGTTGCCGCCGTTGTCGCGCATGGGCTCGGTGTTCTTCACGGAAGCGGAAGCCTTCGCTTCGTTCGCCGCGTTGTAGCCGAGGCCGTTGCGGGTGACGTTGCTGCTCGAGCGGATCGTGGACCCGGAGGTACGGTCCGCGGAGTTGCTGGAACGGCTGGTCGTGCTGGCAGTGCTGCGGCTGGTCCGGGTGTTCTGGTCCACAGTGCCCGTGGAACGGGACGTGGAGGAACCGGTGCTGCGGCTGGTCCGCGTGTTCTGGTCCACGCTGCCCGCGGAACGGGTAGTGGAGGAACCGGTGCTGCGGCTGGTCCGGTTGTTCTGGTCCACGCTGCCCGTGGAGCGGGCGGTGGAGGAGCCGGTGCTGCGGCTGGTCGTCGCGGAACTGCTGGAGGAACTGCGGCTGGTCCGGTCATTCTGGCTCGCGGTGCCGGTGGACCGGGCGGTGGAGGAACCGGTGCTGCGGCTGGTCGTCGCAGAGCCGGAAGTACTGCGGTTCGTCTGAGGATTCTGGCTTGCGGTGCCGGAGGAGCGGACGGTGCTGCTTCCGGTGGAACGGCTGGTCGTCGCGGAAGAGGAACTTCCGCTGGAGCGGCTGGTCGTGCTGCTGCCGGTGGAGCGGCTCGCGGTGCCCGTGCTGCGGGAGGTCCGGTCATTCTGCGCGAAGGCGGAACGGCTGGAGGAAGCCCCCATGGAACGGCTCATCGTAGCGCTGCCGGAGCGGCTGGAAGAAGCCCCCGTGGAACGGCTCATCGAAGCGCCGCCGGAACGGCTGGACGAAACGCCGGCCGAACGGCTGGCAGAGGCGCCGGAAGAACGGGAGGGTGAGACAGAGCCGGACGAACGGCTCATCGAAGAAGATCCGCGGGTCGTAGTCTGGGAAGAGGACGACCGGGTTGCGGCGGAAGATCCGCCGGAACGGCGGGACTGGGCAAGTGCCTCAGGGGCCGCGATCATCACGAAGGTGACGAGGAGTGCGGCGAAGGTTTTGATCATCCTTTTCATGGCTCTTTCTTTTTAAGTTATCGATATAAGTAATAATGCTGGGAAAGTTCCTTGAAAGCGTCGGCGTCTTTCATCCACCAGGACTCGATGTCTTCGACTTTCAATCGCTTTCCGAATTCCCTTCTCACATAATCCGTGCCACAAACGATATCCAGCATCCGGGTTTTCTTCAAAACCTTGTAGGGATTGCGTGCAGGGTACAATTCCTGAATCGCCTGCATCACATAGAATTGCGTCAGGGTGATGGTCGCGGCCTCGTAATCCGTATAGAAAAACTGGACGCCGTGCTGCATCTGGGGGTTCTGCCCGGAGATGGGCTTGTAGTGGATCGTACGGAAGGCGGTGCCCGGTATGCCGTAACTGTCCAGCCGCTCCTTGAGTTTGTCCGCGTCGATCCAGGGGGCGGCGAAGGTCTGGAACGGGATGGTGTAGCCCACGCCGATGTTCAGGTAGCCGAACTCGCCCGCGATGCCGGCGGAAGGGTAACCGATGGCCGAGGCCTCGGACGGGATGTTCGGCGACGGAAGAATCCAGGGAAGCCCCGTGTCCTTGTACAGCATCGACCTTTCCCAGCCGCGCATCGGGATGACCGTCAGCCGACACTTGAGGGGCTCTTCCTTCCCTTCCACCCCGCAGTTGAGCCCTTCCTCGTTGATGAGTCCGGCCAGTTCGCCGACGGTGAGGCCATAGACATAAGGGATGCGGAACTCGCTGACGAAGGAGAAGAAGCCCGGCTCCACGACGGAGCCTTCGACCTTCAGCCCGCCCAGCGGATTGGGACGGTCCAGGACCATCACTTCGATGTCCTGCTCCGCGCAGGCACGCATCACGAGGCCCAGGGTGGAAATGAAGGTGTAGGAGCGCGTGCCCACGTCCTGGATGTCGTACACCATCACATCGACCCCCTTCAGCATCTCAGGCGTAGGTTTCCGGGTGGAACCGTACAGGGAATACACCGGAAGGCCGGTCTTGGGATCCTTGCCGCTGGCGACATGGTCGCCGGCATAGGCGTCGCCGCGGACGCCGTGCTCAGGGCCGTACAGGGCCACCAGGTTCACCTCGGGCGCCTCGAAGAGGATGTCGATGGTGGAACGCAGGTTCCGGTCCACGCCGGAGGGATTCGTCACCAGGCCCACCCGCTTGCCGCGGAGTTCCTCGAACCCGTAGCGCGCCAGCATGTCGATGCCGGTATAGACTTCCTGGGCCTGGGCCACATTGACCGCCGTCGAGCAAGCCGAGAACGTGAGGCTGGCTAAAAGTATGAGTATCCTATTCATGGTCGGTAGTTTTAGCGCGTCCGTATTCAGCGGGGATGGTCCGGCGGACGATAATCACCGCAGCGACCGTGGCCAGGCAGCAGAGCATCACGAAGCCGAAATAGACCGCATACCCCATCTTTTCCTGCAAAAGGCCGGCCACCAGGCCCGGCAGCATCATCGAAGCCGCCATGAACGCCGTGCAGAGGGAATAATGCGAGGTTTTGAACTCCCCTTCCGAGACATACATCATGTAAAGCATATAGGCCGTGAAGCCGTATCCGTAACCGAACTGCTCGATGAAAACGCAGAGACCGATCACCCAGAGCGGAACCGACTGGGCGACAGCCATGTACAGATAGACCACGCAAGGAAGCGCCAGCGAGAGCGCCATCGGCCAGATGGTCCGTTTCAAGCCGAGCCGGGACACGGCCACGCCACCCAGGATGCCTCCCAGGACGATACCGATCACACCCACCGTATTGTTGATGAGGCCGTAATTCACCGTGGAGAGAGCCATGCCGCCCACGTCGGCGGAATCCACCAGGAATGCCGGGACGATCTTGAGCGCGAAGGCTTCGGGAAGGCGGTACAGCAGCATGAAGGCGATACCCAGCCAGGCGAGTTTCTTGCTGAAGAAGGTTGCGAATGTGCGGCCGAATTCACGGAAGATGTCGGCGGCGCGGGTGGCCGCCCGGGGGCTGTCAGCCGCCGGGCGCGGGAGCGCGTACAGGTGGTACAGCGCGACGGCCGCCCAGATGCCGGCCGTGAGCAGCAGGGTCATCCGCCATGAATGCGGAATACTGCCGCTGCGGAGTTCGATGACGCCGGCGAACACGACCAGGGCGCCCTGGACGAAAAGATTGGACAGGCGGTAGAAAGTGCTTCGGATGCCCACGAAGAAAGACTGGTCGTGCTGGTCCAGGCCCAGCATGTAGAAACCGTCGGCCGCGATGTCGTGCGTGGCTGAAGCGAAGGCGGTGATCCAGAACAGGACCAGCGTCACCGTGAAAGCGCTCACGGAACCACTCTCCTGGGCGGGCAGCGTCGCCGTCAGGCCGGCAAAGAGCGCGACGATCAGGATCTCCATCGCCAGAATCCACCAGCGCTTGGTCCGGAGAATGTCCACGAAGGGGCTCCAGAACGGCTTGATGAGCCAGGGCAGGTACAGGAGGCTGGTGTAGAGGGCCATGTCGGCGTTGGACATGCCCATCTTCTTGAACATGATCGTGGAGATGTTGTTCACCACGAAATACGGGATGCCTTCCGCGAAGTAGAGGGTCGGAACCCAGAGCCAGGGAGTGCGCGCTTTCATCGTTCGAGAGTTGTTCCGGGATAATAGAAAGAAAGGATTTCTTCGAAAGTCTTGCCGTGGGCGGCCATCACGGCGGCGCCGATCTGGCACAGGCCCACGCCGTGGCCCCAGCCGTGACCGCGGAGGACGACCTCGTCGGCCGTCATCTCCACGTCGAACCAGGAACTGTACAGGTGGCTTTCGGAGAGGATGCGCCGGATCATGAGTTCCTTGCCGACGGTGAAGGTGGCCTTGGAACCGACGACGCGGAGTTTCCTGATGCGGCCGGAACCACCCCGTTCGAGGGGTTCGAGGGCCACGAGGTCACCGATGTCCACGCCGGAGCGGCGGGCGATGAGGGCGGCCAGGTCCGCGCGGCGGTACCGGACGGTCCAGTCGTGGAAATCCTCCGTCTCCAGGTCGTAGTCGTTCAGCACCTGGCCCAGGATTTCCTTGTCGTGGGTGTCGCACCAGGGATCGTCATGGACGGGCAGGTAGGGATAGTCCACATCGGCCCAGGCCGTGGAGAACTGCTCGGTACGGCCGCCGCAGCACTTGTAGAAACGGGCATCGACGAGTTCCCCGTCATAGCGGAGCACGAGGCCCCAGGTTTCGTCGATGGCGGCACGCACCTTCTCCCCGACCGCCAGGGTCAGGCCCTGGTACCGTTGGCAGTGGTCGTCGGCACAGACGTCGAACCGGTGGTGGTCGTCGTGGTCGAACCACTTGAGAATCTCGCCGACGGGCCCGCCGGGTTCGGTTCTCCGCGTAGTGTCCAGCCAGGTCACCAGGGACGGGACATTGTCGAAGTCAAAGGGCATCGGCGCCTTCCGGCGGGCTTCCCGATGCGCGATCTGCGCCATCACCCAGGAACGGGAGATGACCGCATGGGCCTTCAGGAACTCCGGAGCGGCAGTCGCCTTCATCTCGGAGGAGATGACGCTGAGGAGGTAGTCCTCGACGCCGATGACGTTGACGGCCACCACCTTGCCTTCATCGACGATGAACTTGAGGGTGCCGGCGAACTGCTGGTCCTGCCGGCGCTGCCAGTGGAAGTCCACGCCGATGGTGACCCCGTACAGGATGAAGGACGGCTCGGCGAAGAGGGTGGAGATGGTCGGTGCCTCGAAGACGAGTTCGTCGTAGAGGGTGCCGTTGTAGTCGATTTTCCCTTCCCGGTAGGATACCCGCTGGGGGCCGGCCCCGTCGGAAATGATCTCGAAGGCGATCTCGGGCCCGGAAAGGATGCCCACCTCGATCTTGGGCTGGGTGCGGACCAGCCGCCACAGGAGGCGCTCCTCCTGCTTCTCAGAGAGGGATATCTCCTGAAGGATGTCGGTCAGGATGGCCGGCGTGAGCCGTTCATAATCGGATACTTCCGGTATGACGAAGAATCCGGCCATGTCCGCCGCGCCGGGGCTCAGGGCGAAATGCTCCTCCCCTTCCGCATAGAAATGATGCGGCCGATGGACGGACCGGCACGTCACGACGGCCCGGTACTCCCCCTCGCTGAAGAAGGTGAGGGCGTTGAACCGTGGCTCGGTCTCCCCCTCCGCCAGGTCGCAGCAGTCCAGAAGGCGGTAGAACATCTTCGCCATGGACTTGGCGGTTTCTGCGCGGAGCAGGAAGACCCCGCGGGTGAAGTGCTTGTAATGGAACAGTTGGGCGTCGCGGACCGAATCGATGAAAGAGATGTTGCCGGCGAGACTCTCGGGGACCTCTCCCCCGTTCAGGGCGATGTTATGCAGCAGGCGTCCGGCGATGCGTTCCAGGGGCATGTACCCTTTCGGACAGGCCTGGAAATGGGCATGGCCGGGAACGGTGGTGCCGCAGTAGGGGCTGTTGTAGAAGATGACGTAGTCCGGGAACTGCACGGCGAGGTCCAGCATGTCGGGATAGCGGTGCCAGATGGTCTGGGGGACATGGATGTCGCGCGTGATCACGAGGTGGTTCGGGAAGATGGGCGCACGGTTCACGAGCACGCGGTATCTGCGTCCCTTCCGCCCCTCGAAAGGCAGGAAGTGCTGGTGTTCGAGATAGTTTTCCTCGCACAGCGGACAGCCGTGGTCGATGATGGGCATCCGCCCGGGATTGGACTGGAGGGTGACGAGGATTCCGCCGATGGTCATCTGGCGGGTCTGGGCGCTCTTCAGGGCGCGGTATTTCGCCGCCACGGAAGGCCAGACCGACAACTGGTCGTGGACAAATTTGTCGATGTCGATTGCCATAACTTCGTAAAGTTAGGCATTTTTCGGGGTAAATCCTACAGGAGCGCGAGCAGCAGTCCCTGAATCCGGGCATATTCCGCCTCGAAGTTCGGAGTCAGGAGGTTTTTCCCGATGGCGGCGGTCAGTTCCGCCTGCGTCCACCATCGGCCTTCGGTTACCTCGTCGTTCTCAGGTGCCAGGTCGGGATGGCCGACGAAGGCATAGACGAACACGAATTCCCGGTCCCGTTCCGTCTCCCAGACATTCGTCTGCAGGAAAACCGGATTGAACTCCGTCAGGCCCAGTTCCTCGGCGGCTTCCCGGTACAGGGCCTCCTCCGCCAGTTCCCCGTAGGTGACGTGCCCGCCGACCGCCGTATCCCAGTAGCCCGGCAGGAGGTCCTTTTCCATCGACCGTTTCTGCAGGTAAACCCGGCCCAGACGGTCCACCAGGTGAAGATGCACCACCGGATGGAGCGGCTTGGCGCCGCTGTGGCACCACGCACGGGTCGCCTGGCCATAGACCAGGCCGCTCGGCTCGATGAGCGGCAGCATCTCTTCCGACGAGACGGCCGGGAGACCGGGCGAATCCACCGTCGGACGGGGATACACCGGCGCGGGTTCCAGGGGATAGACCAGTTCGATCATCAGGCGAAGGAGATGAGGATGAGCAGTTGGGCGACCAGCACGCGCATGAACATGGAAAGCGGATAGACGGTCGCGTAATTGACGGAAGTATAGTCACTGCCGTACATGCCCTGCGCGAACGCCAATGCCGGCGGGTTGCAGCAGGAACCCGAAATGAGGCCGCAGATCTGGTAGAAGTTCAGATGGGCGAACACGCGGGCGATGACGAAGGTGAGGCTCACCGGGATCAGCGTGATCAGGGCGCCGTACAGGATCCACCAGTAGCCGCCGTTCACGATGGAACTGACGAAATTCTCGCCGGCGCCGAGACCCACGGCGGCGAGGAACAGCGAAATGCCGATCTCGCGGATCATCAGGTTGGCGCTCATGGTGGTATAGGTCGTGATCTTGTATTTCGGGCCGAAATGGCCCAGGAGGATGGCGATGATGAGCGGGCCGCCGGCCAGGCCCAGTTTGATGGCCTGCGGGATGCCGGGGAAGCGGATGGGCAGGGAGCCGAAGATGATACCGACCACGATGCCCAGGAAGATGGGCACGAGGTTCGGCTTGTCCAGGGCGCCGCTGGTGTTGCCCACCTTTTCGGCCACGCGCTTGATATTCTCCTCGGCGCCGACGCAGATCAGGGCGTCCCCCATCTGAAGGTACAGTTCCGGACGGGCGACCAGTTGGACGCCGGAGCGGATGACCCGGGTGACGCTCACCTCATAGGCACTGCGGAAATGCAGGTCCTTCAGTTTCTTTCCCGTCAGGGAGGACTTCGTGACCGTCAGGCGGCGCGTCACGAGGTGATGGTCCTTCCGGGTCCAGTCTTCCACATGCATGGGCACTTCCTGGCCGAAGAGGATACGGACCTTTTCCACCTCGTCCTGGGAGGTGACGACCAGCACCTTGTCCCCTTCGTCCAGCACCGTATCACCGGTCGGGAAGACAATCTCGTCTCCCTTCATGATGCGGGAGATGACGAAATCTCCGCCGAAATCGTGCAGGACCTCGCTCAATTTCTTGCCGAAGATGGCCGGATTCTCGACGGCCACATGCATCCGGCGGGCCTGTCCCTCGCTGCTTTCGTGGGCTTCCAGTTCCGCCAGTTCCCGGGACGCGTCGATCTTGAAGAGATTCTTGCCGAAAAGCAGGACCAGGATGACGCCGATGACGCCGATCGGATAGGCGACGGCATAGCCGGAAGCCAGTTCGGAAGCGGCCCTGGAGGCCTCCGCCGGGTTGATTCCACTGGAGGCGGCCACATCGACCAGCGTCTGCTGGGCGGCACCGAGGCCGGGGGTGTTGGTCACCGCGCCGGACATCACGCCCACCATGGTCTTGAGGTCCTCTCCAGCAACGGCGGAAATGGTCCAGGTGACGGCGACGGCCAGCAGGACATTCATGATGGCGAGCAGGTTCATCTTCACGCCGCCGGAGCGGAGGGAATGGAAAAAGCCGGGGCCCACCTGCAGGCCGATGGAGAAGACGAACAGGATGAGTCCGAACTCCTTGACGAAATGGAGGATCTCCGGGTCGGCCCGGAATCCGAAATGGCTCACGAGGATGCCCACGAACAGGATCCAGGTGGAGCCGAGCGAGACGCCCTTGAGTTTGAAACGTCCCAGATAGATGCCGATTGCGATGACGAATGCGAGCAGGAGGATCGTATGGGCGATACCCTGACCGAAAAACAGTTCTTTCATAGCCTAGAAAACCATCTTGACGCAGAAGGCGGATTTACCGTCCACGCGTCCTTCCACATAAAAGACCGGCGCCCCGTCCTCTTCCGTCTGCAGCCGGAACAGCCGGACAACGGTGCCGGGCGTCGTCTCTTTGTTGAAATTGATGAAGAGATCCTTGACGCGGCGACCGGAAACGGTCTCATAGTCAAGGCAGTCCATCGCCCACACCATGTAGCGGGCATTGTTCGTATGGCCGATGATGTCCACGTCGGAATACACGACCTTGTGCTCGCCGGCGGGCTCGGCTTCGACCCCGCGGGGCATCGCCACCTTCGGGGCGCGTTCGGCGATCGCGTCGTCCACGCCGCCTTCGAGATTCAGCAGGTCCTGCAGTTCCTCGGGACGGACGAGCCGGCGCGTCCGCTCGTCGATGACCACCCAGGAACTGGTGCCGGTCACGAGGCATTTCCCATCGGCTCCCTGCAGATAGAAATCACGGAGGTAGAACAGGCCGTCCGCCCCCTTGTGCCAGGTATAGAGCCGGACATCATCCCGCCACTTGGGCAGGTCCGCAAAATGGAAATGCATCCGGGACAGCACCCAGGCCGTGTGGTGGACATGCAGGTCGTCATAGCCGAAACCCAGCGCCTGGGCGGCCCAATAGGCGATTTCCTGGGCCATATCCATGAATGCGGCCGGCTTCAGGTAGCACGAAGCGTCCGTGTGGTAGCACGGGACACAGATATCCTGGCAAAACTTGTAACCTTCTCTTCTGACTTCGCTCATACGTACACTAATAACGGAGAATCCGAAGATCTTCCCTGGAATACAGCAGCGGATCCATCAGGCCCGGAGCGATGCGGCTCAGCAGGACGATCACCAGCAGCAGCGCCAGCAGCCCTCCCAGCACGATCAGCGCCACCCTGACCCACTTGCGCGACCAGATCTCCCGCACGGGCATCGGTACGGTCCCATGGACCGGTTCGGGAACCTGAACCTGCTCGTGGGCAGGTTCCCTTCCGTCATCCTTGACTTCCTCTACGTCATTCCCAACCTGAACGGACTCCGGTTCCGGTTCCGCAATGAGTTCCGCCAGCCCGGCGACGGCGGTCGCCACCTCTTCCGGCGTCTCGACATGCGTCTTCAACGACAGCGGCTCCAGGCCCAGCCCCTCCGGGTAGATGTCCAGGTCCTCATCGGCCACGAAGAAGAAATGGTTCTCACGCGTGGCGCGGAGACGTCCGAGGCCCGGGAAGACCACGGTCTTCTTCACCTTCAGGACATCCTTCATATCGGCCAGGAACTCCGTCAGGATGCGCGCAGCCATTTCCGCGTCCACTTCCTCATTGTCGCGGGCGTACAGGTCCACGAGGAAAGTATCGCTTCCCTGCTTGGGAGAAAAATACAACCGGCGGTAAGGCGGATTGATCGTATAACCCTTGTCGGAGAAGGTGGAAGGCATCATTTCGGCCACGAAGCAGCCGACCCCCGGAAGGGTTACGGAGTCATGGTCCAGGATGGCTTCCTTCACCATTTTTGCAAGCAGGTCGATATCCATCGTCGGTCAGTTTCAGATTCGTCCTGCAAAGATAGTGAAAAAAACCGCAAAAAAGTTTGGAGTTTCAGAAAAAGGTTGTACCTTTGCAATCCCGAAACAACAACAGGGCATCCGCAAGGATGAAAACATTCCTCAGTAGCTCAGTTGGTTAGAGCATCTGACTGTTAATCAGAGGGTCCTAGGTTCAAGTCCTAGCTGGGGAGCCACCCGAAAGCACCGACAGAAATGCCGGTGCTTTTTTTTTGCGTCCCGGGCACCGTGCGAAATAAAATCGTAGCGCAACGATTTTTTATAACAAAATCTACGAAAAAATTTCGTGGTTAAA
>JAEEGK010017024.1_pt1 | contig 15901 bp, 16 predicted proteins | sample 8958771 | NCBI WGS metagenome assembly JAEEGK01 (sample SAMN16246547, study PRJNA631951) | gut metagenome | biome: gut microbiome; feature: rumen; material: SC-attached | host: Bos | place: Iran: Karaj | collected 2018-10
CGATCTTTGATCGCTTGCTACCGAAGGGACGCAAGAATGTAAGAGCGACAGGCGGAGCGGTTAAGCCCTTTTCCAACGATTGGAAAAGGGTTTGGGAAAAGGTTCGAGGTCCTCCTTAGGATAAGGAGGATGAGGTGGTTGTGACCTTGCAGGTGTAACCTGCAGAAAAAAACTCATGCAGGGTGGAACCCTGCTAAAAAACCACTTTTTTCAAAAAAGCCAATATTGTAAGAAAAATGGATTTTTACAAAGATAAATCCCTTTTTCTTTGTCAATATCAATTATTTATTGTACTTTTGCACCGAGTTTGCGCCGAACTGCCTGTAAGGGCAGGGTATGTGTGGGCTAGATTTTATTGGAAAAAGCGTCATACAACGCTTTGTTTTTGGTCTCTTGAACCTAGGAAATTCAAAGTCCGGTCAAAAACATAGCAGAGTAGATGCGACGGGTTGGTATTTAACTGCCCCGTGAGTGTGCGGAGGATCTCATCCTCAGGCACACTTTACAGGTGCACAATTATACCTTCGGCGTGAGCATCATTCTGTTTGTCAACCGGAAGGTTTTCCTAGGACCTAAGAGACGGACAGGCAGAAAAGAGAGTTCACGCTCTTTTTATATCCCTGCCTGTCCTACGTTGCAATTCATGCATGTTGCTGTGTTAAGCACAGATGATGAGCAAACCGATGGTAGAACCGATGCAGGCAACCCGTGTCCCCGACACAGGCACTCCGACCTATGTCATCGAAGAAGCCGACGACGCCCTCGTCCGCTGGTATCCCCTCCGCATTCGTTTTAGCAATCCCAAGCGCGCCATGCAGGTGCGCGATGAGCTCCGTCGTCAGGACGTCATCACCTATCTCCATATGGAGCATCAGGAAGTGGCCCACGACGACCAGCTGCAGCATGAGATGCTCCCTGCCGTCAACAACCTCATCTTCGTACATGCCATGAAAGGCCGTGTCAAGCTGCTCAAGCGACAGAATCAGATTTGCCAGCATCTGCAGTTCATCGCCAAACCCACCCTCGACAATCCTGAAAGATCCGAGATTATCTACGTTCCTGACCGTCAGATGGAGAACTTCATCAAGGCCGAGACGCTGCCCGATCCCTATCAGCAGCGCATTGCCCTGACCTGGAGCGACTTCCTCGGTCAGGAGCATCGTCGTGTCCGTATCATGCAGGGCCCCTTCATGGGCGTTGAAGGCGAAGTCAAGCGCATCGGCCATCACCGCATCGTCGTTGCGCTCCTCCGCGAGGCGCAGGTCGCCGTGGGCATCACCCACGTCTCTCCTGCTGCGCTGGAGTTCATCTAATCCCTACCCGCAAGATCCTCGCCCTATAAGGCGAATCTACGATATCCTGCTGTGAAGCAGTTATTTTAGTCTAAAATCATTTTTACGGGCAGGCCACAACACTACTCTCGGCCTGCCCTTTTTTTGTTGCATAAGATTTCTTATGGATTTGAATAGAAAAATCTTGCTGTGAAGCAGCATTTATAATAAAAATCGTTATAAGGACGGGCTGGCTCCTGCTACTCTCATAAATAACTCAATAAGGAGTCAGCCCTTTAAAAACAAAGTTTGACATGAATGTAATCAAAACAGCAATTGAAGGCGTGGTGATCATTGAGCCACGCATATTCGAAGATGCCCGCGGGTATTTCTTCGAATCATTCTCTCAGCGAGAGTTTGGTAAGCCATCATTTTAGCGTAAGGTCATTCAAAATATAATATTTACCTTTGTCGCCAAATTCAAATTCTATTCAATTCTAACGATTCATCACTGCGATAAGTACCTGTGTATTCTCATTGTCTGGCTTAAAATTGACAACTAATGATGTAGATACTATAGTCGGCTCACTCGAATAAGGGTATGTTCATCCCCCTTCAGGATAGTTGCTACGGAACTATGCTGAAGGGAAAGGTCAGAGTTCGAATCTCTAGTGGGCCACTCTAAAAAACATAATTATGAACATTAGGAACAAATATATAGTCTGGTCTGTTTTTATCATTGTCGGATTGCTGTTATTTATTGTTGGCGGTAAGATTTCCCAGCTAATGTGAACTTCCGCATAACAGCCTGATACACAATGTAAAACGAAATCACCATTTCCTGTTTCATCAGACATTCATCAGACATCCGGGAAATTGAGCCTTTTCCGCTCATTTCTATACAAAAGTACTACTTTTTATGCGAATATGCAAGAGCGTTAAGATTTCTTATCTATTGAGAGTAAAGAAATGTTAATTTAAAAGAGGCTGGTTGAGGTGACAAAAGGGGTGTTTGAGAGGAAAATGAGAGAAAATCGAGAAAAATCAGGGCTCGGCCTGTTCTGAGTAATTCCGAGAGAAGTTGAAAAGAACCCTTGTTTAACTAGAAAACAAAAATCCACAATAATAAACATTCTTTAACAAAGACGGTGGCAAAATGACAGGAGCTTGACTTCTGGCTAATGACTTGAAACAAATATCTGATTGCACAGGTGGTTGCATAACGATGCAGTTCGATACTGCCAGTCAGAACAAATGATTAGTTTACGAAATGGATCAAGATAAAATATGTTTAGTTTTGCAATCACTTAGGAAAGAGCGTGCGCATACAGAGGATTATCTCCAAAATGCGGCTGCAAAGAAGAAAGAACTTGATAAGGAGCAGAATGCTTCCTTTAATGTATAGACTCGAAAATAAACAAATGTCATGAAAGGAATCGTATTAGCCGGTGGCTCCGGTACTAGACTTTATCCGATTACAAAGGGTGTTAGCAAGCAATTGCTCCCAATTTACGATAAACCGATGGTTTATTATCCCATCAGTGCTCTGATGCTGGCAGGAATTAGGGATATTCTCATTATCTCCACTCCTTATGATCTCCCAGGTTTTAAACGTCTTTTGGGTGACGGTAGTGACTATGGTGTACACTTTGAGTATGCGGAACAGTCTTCTCCTGATGGGCTGGCCCAAGCATTCATCATAGGTGAGAAGTTCATTGGTAATGATTCTGCTTGCTTAGTTCTTGGTGATAATATCTTCTATGGTGCAGGCTTTACTGCATTGCTTCGTAAAGCAGTTGAAGATGCTGATAAGAATGGTAAAGCATCAGTGTTTGGCTATTGGGTAAGTGATCCTGAGCGTTATGGTGTTGCTGAGTTCGATAAGCAAGGAAATTGCTTAAGCATTGAGGAAAAACCAAAGGAACCGAAGAGTAATTATGCTGTAGTAGGACTGTACTTCTATCCCAACAAAGTGGTGGATGTCGCTAAACATATCAAGCCCAGTGCAAGAGGAGAACTGGAGATAACAACAGTGAACCAAGAATTCCTGAAAGACGGCGAATTGCTCGTAAAGGTCTTTGGCCGTGGCTTTGCTTGGTTAGATACAGGAACTCATGATTCATTGGCTGAGGCAAGTACCTTCGTTGAGGTTATAGAGAAACGTCAGGGGTTAAAGGTTGCTTGCTTGGAAGGCATTGCTTACCGCAATGGATGGATTTCAGAAGAAAAGATGCGCGAACTGGCTAAGCCCATGCTTAAAAACCAGTACGGGCAGTACCTCCTGAAGGTCATAGATGAAATGAAGGAAGATATCAATAGCGGTACATTAGAGCACGTTTAATATGAAGAATATTATCATTACCGGTGGTACTGGATTTATTGGTTCGCACGTTGTGCGATTGTTTGTAAACAAATATCCAGAGTATAAGATTATCAACTTGGACAAGTTGACTTATGCAGGAAATCTCGCCAATTTAAAGGACATTGAAGACAAATCAAACTATAAGTTTGTCAAGATGGATATTTGCGACTTCGATGGTTTTCTCAAACTTATGCAGGATGAGCAGGTGGATGGTATTATCCATTTGGCCGCAGAAAGTCATGTTGACCGCTCAATAAAAGATCCATTTACTTTTGCTCAGACAAATGTGATGGGTACTCTTAGCCTTTTGCAGGCAGCAAAGGCATATTGGGAGAGGCAGCCTGAGAAGTATGATGGCAAACGTTTCTATCAAATCTCTACTGACGAGGTGTATGGCGCTCTCCAGATGACGCATCCAGAGGGAATAGAGCCTTCATTTACAACCAAAGCAAGTAGCGGAAAGCACCATCTGGCATATGGTGAGAAGTTCTTCACAGAGGATTTGAAGTACCAACCTCATAGCCCCTATAGTGCTGCCAAGGCTTCTTCAGACCATTTTGTACGAGCATTCCACGATACCTTTGGTTTGCCTACTATTGTGACCAACTGCTCAAATAACTATGGCCCTTATCAGTTCCCAGAGAAGTTGATACCACTGTTCATTAATAACATCCGTCATCGCAAGCCGCTACCTGTGTATGGAAAGGGCGAGAATGTTCGCGACTGGTTGTACGTTGTTGACCATGCAAGAGCCATTGATGTGATTTTCCATGAGGGTAAGATAGCAGAAACCTATAACATCGGTGGCTTTAATGAGTGGAAGAACATAGATATTATCAAGGTTCTGATTAACACTGTTGATAGACTCCTTGGCCGCCCTGAAGGTGCAGATATGGATTTGATTACATACGTAACAGATCGTGCTGGACACGATTTAAGATATGCCATTGACTCTACTAAGCAACAGCGTGAGCTAGGCTGGGAACCAAGCCTTCAGTTTGAAGAGGGTATTGAGTTGACCGTAAAATGGTATTTGGACAATCAGGAGTGGTTGGATAACGTAACCTCTGGTGATTATCAGAACTATTATGAATCACAATATAAAAACAGATAACAATCAATGGAAGTTATAAAAACAGCCATAGATGGCGTATTGATTATTGAACCAAAAGTATTTGGCGATAAAAGAGGCTATTTTTTTGAAAGTTTCTCTCAACGAGAGTTTGATGAGAAGGTTGCCCCCATATTAGGACATACCATCAACTTTGTGCAAGACAATGAGAGCATGAGCTCTTATGGTGTGATGAGAGGCCTTCACTTTCAAAAGCCTCCCTACACCCAGAGCAAACTTGTACGTTGCGTAAAGGGTGCTGTTCTGGATGTAGCAGTAGATATTCGCAAGGGAAGCCCCACTTACGGGCAACACGTAGCATTGGAACTGACTGAAGATAACCACCGCCAATTCTTTGTGCCTCGTGGCTTTGCGCACGGCTTTGCTGTACTATCAGAAACAGCTATCTTCCAATATAAGTGTGATGAGTTCTATCATCCTGAGGCTGATGGTGGTATTAGTATTTTGGATAATTCACTTGGTATCGATTGGAGAATTCCTACGGAAAAAGCGAACCTCTCTGATAAGGATACCAAACATGCTTTATTGAAGGACTTTGATAGCCCCTTTGACACTAACGTAAGTCTATATTGATTATGACAATACTTGTAACAGGAGCCAACGGTCAACTTGGCAATGAAATGCGCATTGTTACCAAAAGCTCAAAAGATAAATACATATTCACGGACGTTTGTGATGAACATCCCGAATCAATAGAGATGCTTCACAAACTCGTAGGGGAAGATATTGATACTACAACAACCAAACTTGACATCACCAATCTGGATGCAATCCGTGCAATGGTAAAGGAGAATGATGTCAAAGTGATTGTTAATTGTGCTGCCTGGACTAATGTGGATGGAGCTGAAGATCCTGAAAAATATGATCTCGTTGAGTCGCTAAATGCCAAGGCCCCAGAAAACTTGGCAATAGCTATGAAAGAGGTTAATGGCTTGCTGATTCACATCTCTACTGATTATGTATTTGGTGGAGACCCGTATAACACTCCGTGTAAGGAAAATCAGAAGGGAACACCAACAGGTGTTTATGGCATGACCAAACTTCATGGAGAGCAGGCTATTAAGAATACTGGTGTCGATCATCTTATTTTCCGTACAGCTTGGCTCTATAGTGAGTTCGGTAAGAACTTCTTGAAGACCATGCTTAATCTAACAGCAACTAAACCACAGTTGAAAGTCGTCTTTGATCAGGTTGGCACCCCCACCTATGCTCGTGACCTTGCAGATGCAATACTTGTTGCATTTGAGGACTATAAACTGCCTCTAAACTCTCAACCCTCATCTCTAAACTATGCCAAGACTGGCATTTACCATTTTAGCAACGAGGGTGTTTGCAGTTGGTTTGATTTCACCAAGATGATTGTAGAGTATAGTGGTCAGACTACATGTGATATCCAACCTTCCCATAGTGAAGAGTTTCCCAGTCCGGTAAAGCGTCCTGCTTTCTCTGTTCTTGATAAGACAAAAGTTAAGGAGACTTTTGGAATCAAGGTCCCATATTGGACTGAATCCTTAAGGAAGTGCCTGAAAAATATGAATTCATAAAATATGAATAATCATGAAGCAGTTGCTCAGAGACTTCATACGTCCAATAGGGATGGTATATTATCGCTATTTGTGGAGGAAGAAGAATAGTCACAATACCACTACTGCGATAAATAAGTTTCATCAGGATCACGTAATGGTGGGAAAAGCTACGTATGGTCCTGTAGAGGTGTTATATGATAGCGGGACAGGTAGACTCAAGATTGGTAACTACTGCTCGATAGCAAAGAATGTAAAGTTCCTTTTGGGGGGGGCACATAATTACCGAAGAATTTGCACATATCCCTTTCAAACTAAAATTTATAATGGAAAGGGTGCACTTTCAAGAGATGAACAGATTGATATTATAGTTGAGGATGATGTGTGGATAGGCTATGATTGTATCGTACTTGCTGGTACAAAAATAGGGAAGGGAAGTGTTATAGGAGCAAGATCAGTAGTGACAGGAATTATACCGCCATATTCAGTATATGTGGGGAACAAAGTAATTAAGAAACGCTTTAGCGATGATATTATTAAAGTAATCGAGTCTATTGATTACTCTAGTCTACACCATAGTGTTTCTGATGACTACGAAAAGTACTGTACAGAAGAAGTAAACTTAGGGAATTTGAACAATATAAAAGAGGCTTTTGAAACAAACTTTTAAGAGATGCATAGTATTATTATTACCGGCGGAGCCGGATTTATCGGTAGCCATGTTGTAAGGCTGTTTGTTAATAAATATCCAGAATATAAGATTATTAATCTTGATAAGTTGACTTATGCAGGTAATCTGGCTAACCTCAAGGATATTGAGAGCAAGTCCAACTACAAGTTTGTCAAAATGGATATCTGTGACTTTGAAGGTGTCCTCAAACTCATGCAGGATGAAAAGGTGGATGGCATCATCCATTTGGCAGCAGAAAGCCATGTAGATCGTTCCATCAAAGATCCATTCACTTTTGCTCAGACCAATGTGATGGGTACATTGAGTCTTCTTCAGGCTGCCAAGGCCTACTGGGAGAGCCTTCCAGAAAAATATGAAGGTAAGCGCTTTTATCACATTTCTACCGATGAGGTTTATGGTGCGTTGGAGATGACACATCCAGAAGGTATTGAACCACCCTTTACGACCAAAGCAAGCTCTGGTAAGCATCATCTGGCATACGGAGAGAAGTTTTTTACCGAGGATTTGAAGTACCAGCCTCATAGTCCATATTCTGCTGCAAAGGCTAGCTCAGACCACTTTGTCAGAGCATTCCATGATACTTTTGGAATGCCTACCATTGTGACAAATTGCTCAAACAACTATGGTCCTTATCAATTCCCGGAGAAGTTGATACCTCTCTTTATCAACAACATCCGTCACCGCAAGTCATTACCTGTTTATGGCAAGGGTGAAAATGTCCGAGACTGGCTTTATGTTGTAGATCATGCAAAGGCTATTGATGTGATTTTCCATAATGGTAAGATAGCTGAGACTTACAATATTGGTGGTTTCAATGAATGGAAGAATATCGACATCATCAAGGTGCTTATCAATACTGTAGATAGACTTCTTGGCCGACCTGAAGGTGCAGATATGGACTTGATTACATACGTGACAGATCGTGCGGGTCATGACCTACGTTATGCTATTGATAGCTCTAAGCTCCAGAAAGAACTTGGCTGGGAACCTAGTCTTCAGTTCGAAGAAGGCATTGAGAAGACCGTGAAATGGTATCTTGACAATCAGGAGTGGTTGGACAATGTAACGAGTGGCGATTATCTTAGGTATTATCAATCGATGTATTCTAATAAATAAGAATTATTTTTGAGCCATCGCCTTTTTTGATTCGTTTCATTATACTTTCAACGAGCAATAAATGCCTTCTATTAAAAAGAATTTCTTCTATAGTAGTATTTTAACTACAGCTAATTATATCGTACCACTAATAACGTTCCCTTATGTGTCAAGGGTTCTTGGTGCGACAAATATAGGAATATGCAATTTTGTTGATAGTGTCATCAATTATTTTGTCATATTCTCAATGCTAGGTATTAGTACTATTGGTATTAGGGAAATAGCTGCATGTAAAGGAGATAGGCTGCAACTTTCAAAAACCTTTTCTAGCCTACTCTCAATTAATATCTTTACTACAGTTGCTTTATTGGCAGTTTTAATTGCTGCAACTTTTTTGGTGCCCAAATTTGCGGACTATAAGCAAATGCTATTTGTTGGCTCCTTTAAATTGGTATATAATTGTTTTTTGATAGAATGGTTTTTTAGAGGATTAGAGGATTTTAAGTATATTACAGTAAGAACCATTGCTGTTCGCCTGATTTACGTGATTGCCGTCTTCGTTTTTGTAAGAAAAGCGGATGACTACATATATTATTACATACTAACCACTGCTGTAGTAGTAATTAATGCAGTTATCAATTTGGCATATTCCCATAAATTTGCGCATTTTTCATTCAAGGACCTGTCATTAAAACCGCTTATAAAACCTCTTTTCATATTAGGAATATACAATGTTTTGCTTTCGATGTACACATCTTTTAATGTGGTTTATCTTGGCTTTGTAGGAGGAGATACACAGGTGGGTTATTATACAACGGCAACTAAGATACACTCAATTATTCTTTCGCTTTATACAGCATTTACTGGCGTGATGTTACCTAGAATGTCAGCACTTCTTTCAGAAAAAAAGGAAGACGAATTTAGATCATTAATCCATAAATCCTTTGAGCTATTGTTCTGTTTCGCAATTCCAATTATTCTGTATTCAGTTGTTTTTGCTCATGAAATTATCACTCTTATTTCTGGTACCGGATATGAGCCGGCGGTTCCCTGTTTAAGGATCATCCTCCCTCTTATTTTAATTATTGGGTATGAGCAGATTCTTGTTACCCAAACGCTTGTCCCGATGAAATTAGATAAGGCAATACTGATCAATTCTATCGTAGGTGCTGTTGTTGGGTTAGTAGGCAATATTCTTCTTGTTAATACATTCTATGCAGAGGGTTCCTCGTGGACTTGGGTGTTATCTGAAATTGCAGTGCTTATTTCAGCCCAGTATTTTGTCAGTAAGTATACAGGCATAAAATTCCAGGTGGGAACTTTAACAAAGCATTTATTATTAGGGGCACCTGTTTGTATTGCATTTCTATTTATTTCACAAAGTTCTTTGCAAATCTACTCGAAATTGATAGTATCAGTAATAGTTCTTCTAATGTATTATTATATTGGTTTCTACTATATATTAAAGGTTCCAGTTGTTATAAATGTGGTTAATTCAGTAAGAAAAAAGAAAAAACTAATAAGTTCTGAATAGTAGTGCTATATGATAGATGTTGCTTTTTTAATTCTTAATTATCAGTCTTATACTGATACAATTAGAGTAGTAAAAGAAATACTCAACGACGCTTTTGATTATTATAAATATATGGTTCTGGTCGTTGATAATAACTCACCGAATGATTCTTTCAAGATATTATCAAATGAGTTTGAAGGGGCTGATTGTGTTCATGTTATTCAGGCAGGAACTAACGGCGGTTATGCAAAAGGTAATAATTTTGGCCTAAGGTACCTTCAACATTATTCTCCGATGTATGTCTGTATAATAAATAATGATATTCACTTTTCTTCTCAAACAATATATTGCTTGTTAAAAATATATCAAGAACTTGAGAACCCTTTTATAATATCTCCTGTACAGATACTACCAAGCAGTCAGAAAGCTTCTTTTTATTCTTTAATAAAAATACCATCGCTGTTAGAAGAAATAAGGTCCTATTTTTATTTTTGGAAGTTGAAGGGTCATAAATACTTCTCAAATACTAGCAGGCCCAATATTCAAAGGGTGGAAATAATTCCAGGTGCCTTTCTCTTTTTGGATTTTAAGAATTTTCAGAAACTAGGCTTTTTTGATGAAGATACTTTTCTATTTGGGGAAGAAAAATTGTTGGCAAAGAAGATAAAGGATAATGGATTTTACAATTATATAGTTTTAGATTTGAATTATGTTCATGAGCATTCTAAGACAATAAATTCAGAAGCATCATTGGCTAAACAAAGAAAAATGATTCTGGAAGGTAAACTCATTTACGCCGATAAATATAGAAGATTTCCTTCTTTATCAAAATTTCTAATACAATTGTCTTATTTCTATGGAGCTAAAATTATGGCTAATTTTGTTAGAATTGTGAGAAATACAAAGACTGATAATTGACGATGAAGGATTTTTTTCATATATTTAGTGTAAAAGGCTATCTGCCTGAGTTGTTTGCATCTCTGCTCATTTGTTATAATACAATACCAATGGCAGTCAACTTTACTGGCGTTGTCCCTATATCAATATTATTATTATATTCCCTTTTTCAGTTGTTTGTACTTAACAGAAAGATACCAATATTTGAAAAAAAATCAGTATTCTTAACGTATGTTATTATAATATGGTTTTCTATTTCCTTTGTTATTGCTGTATATGATGCCCCTGTTTTTCATTGCTTAACATCATTCGTGTGTTTTGGAATTCCTTTCTTGTTTTTTCCTATTTATAGGCTTAATGTTGAGAAGATTTGTAGCTTTATTTTTGCAATAGGAGTTTTGTTTCTTCCTTTTTTTGCAACGTATGATTACGGTTTCTCAGTAACAGAAGGAGGCGAGGATGTCAACACTGGGTCTTTAATGTCGGTCTCTTATATTATGCTACAGTACCTCTTTGCTTCTTTCTATTTCGTAATTAGTAAAAGGTCAATAACCACAAGATTAATTGCAACAATTGTCTTTCTTATATATGCTTTTATATTCGTAGTAGTATCAGCGCGAGGTGCAATTGTTGCCGTAGTCTTCTTTTTGGTTTTAAATTTTGTCGTTTATCCTCCCAATAAGTATGCTAGAATTCGTCGTTTTGTCTTAGCGACTTTGGGTATTGCCTTTTTTGTTTTGTCTTTTGAACCAATCATTAATTATCTATACGAATCATTGGAGCGTAATGGCTACTCTATTGTCGCAATAGGCAGACTTCATTACACCTTAGAGCATTCTTACGATTTAACCTCCGGTAGAACAGAGTTAATAGACATAGGAATCAAAGAATTTTGGAACTCTCCAATTTGGGGCAATGGTGTTGGAAGCTTTAATAATTATTCGGGTGCATACCCCCATAATCTATTCGTTCAGGTGCTCCAGGAAGGAGGAATCCTATTTGCTATTCCATTATTTCTGATATTAGCTAGAGGAGTATTGTTTTTACTTAACTGTAAGATTAATAATCCTTACTATAAATTCTATTGCATTGTATTTTGTGCCGGAATAATACAACTTATGTTTTCGAAATTGTATTGGCAACAGCATTTCTTGTGGCTTTTTTTGTCATTTGCAATTAATGCGAAGTTCGCCAAACGTTGGGACAATTGTTTGTTCAATGGGATTAAGTATAGGTTACCTAATACGGTAAAAAAAAATAATAAATTATAGTATAATGAAAGTTTTGATATTTGCCGGATGTTACTACCCTCATGTCCATCCACGTGCGTTTAGAGCCACGGAACTTGCGAAAGAGTTCAGGCGCCAAGGAGATAACGTTAAAGTCGTGAATATGACGACAATAGAACAGTTTGATTATAGCCAGTATAGTAAAACAACGGGAATTATTGTTGAGAATCTTGATATTAACTGTGTAAGTAATACTAAAGCAGAAAAACCCGGGAGGAGGTCTTCATTTATTGGAAGACATTTTAAAAAGCTAATTGACTTTTTTTTTCATGGAAGGTTTTTCGTACAAAGTCATCAAATAATATCGAAATTACAAATAGACAGAGATGTCGATTTGGTTATTGCCCTATCAACCCCATTTGTGTGTCTATATACAGTTTCGAAATATATAAAAAGAGAAGGTAAATCGTTTGTGGCAATTGCAGATAGGGGCGATCCATTTTACTATAGCAAGCAATCAAAATATGCAATCTGGTTCAAATGGATAGAAAAAAAAGTATATGAGAAATTTGATTATTTGACTATCCCAACTGAGAATGCAATACCTCTTTATTCGCCTCTTATAGATGAATCTAAAATTAGAATCATTCCCCAGGGGTTTAATATGGATAATCTTAATTTGTATGAAGGCGAATTAAGTGCCCCAGTTAGCTTTGCATATGCTGGAGTTTTCTATTGGGATATAAGGAATCCGGAATTCCTTTTTAGTTATCTCGATAAACTTAATATGCCTTTCCGCTTTTATTTGTTTATGCGATATAATGATCCGACGTTAGATGTTTTAATTAGAAAGTATAAGAATCTCGAAGATAAAGTAATAAAAAAATATTCACTGCCACATGATGAATTACTTTATGAATTGAGTAAAATGCATTTTTTGATAAATATCGAGAATATTTCTAATACACAAATGCCATCAAAACTTATTGATTATGGAATGTCTGGCAGACCAACAGTTTCTTTTAACAAGGAAACCTTTAAGCCACAAGTCCTAAATGAGTTTCTTAACGGAGAATACAGAAATGCATTGGAGATAGATCTAAAAAAATATGATATAAAAACAATAGTGGCTCAATTCAAAATATTAGTAGATGAGGCTAGTTAGTTTTTTTAATATGTTATTAGGCGCCAAGCGAAGTGCGTTAATACTTTCCTATTTTTTAGAGAGAAAGTATCTATGCCCCAAATATGATGGCAAGGTTATTATAGAAGGTGAAAAGTATTTTAAAGGTATCGTTTTTATGTCGGATGGTCTTTTGTCCCATGGGGGGCTATCTGATAGATTACGAGGTTTGGTCAGCTTGTTTATTTATTGTAGTAAAAATAATATTCCTTTCGCTGTAAATTTCTGTAGCCCATTTGAATTGAATGATTATCTAATTCCGAATGAATATAGTTGGGAAATAAAGTCTGGTGAGATAGTTAAGAATCGACATTTCTCACGCCCAGTAATTATCAGACCGTATTCAATTAGAGATGATATTGACACATATGAACTATTCGAAAAAAGGTTAAGAAGTTATTCTAATTATAGGCAGATCCATGTGTATTCAAATACGACATTATATAAAGATTTATTTGGTGAATATTTTAGGAAACTTTTTAAACCGACAAATGCCCTACAGTCAGCAATCGACACAAACGTATCTGCAATTGGTGAAAAATATGTTTCCGTCACCTTCAGATTTCAGCAGTTATTAGGAGATTTGAAAGAAGGAAATTATAAAGTATTACCGAAGGAGCAAAGAGAACAACTTATTGAAAAGTGTTTAATGGTTATACAATCAGTAAAGGAGCATAATAAAAGCGTTAATAAGATATTGGTGACGTCTGATAGTTACTCTTTTCTAAAAATTGCAAAAGAAACATATGAATATGTCGTTATTGTTGCAGGAAAAGTTTTTCATATGGACTATAGTTGTAGTCATGCAGAACTAGCATACATGAAATCATTTGTTGATCTATATATGATATCTATGGCAGAAAAGGTATATGTGTATTCAACAGGTGATATGTATAGGAATAGTGCATTCGCAGAAACTGCTTCTCTTATAGGGGGAGTACCTTTTATTAGATTAAATGATGACTCTATAAATTATTAAAATGAAAGTTGCAATTGCTTGTGTTAATTATAATTCTTATAACTCTCTAAATGACTACCTCTTGTCAATTAACAAGGCATCAGGATATTTGAGGGCGAAGGATAGTAGTTTTTCGGTAAGTGTTTTAGTTGCTGATAATTCTGAGAATAAGCAAGAAATCAATAGCTCCCAACTCGACAATATAGAATGTGTTGTTACAAAATGTGAAAATTTGGGCTATTTGGGAGGCGCTTTTAAAGTTATCAACGAACAGGTTGACCGAAATAGCTTTGATATAACAATCATTTCAAATGTAGATGTTGTAATAAATGAGGATTTTTTTGAGCAGCTACAAAAGATTGATAAAAATATGATCGGATGGATCGCACCAGGTATTTACAGACCTAATATGCATAAAGTGCTTAATGTAGAATGGAGATCCAGGCCCTCTGTGAAACGAATGAAGTTGTATTCATACTTGTTTTCTCATCCTGCTATTTATTCGTTGTATTTCCTTGTTTCGAGATTAAAATTAAAGACAACCCAAAATGAGGTTTTAAAAAAAGAGTATATCTATGCAGGATATGGTTCTTTCATGATATTTACTAAAGAATTTATTGCCTTGAACGAACAGTGGCATTACGAACCTTTTTTGTTTGGAGAAGAGATTTTTTTTGGCGAAGTCGCAAGACTGGCTAATTTGAAAGTTTTATACGTTCCAACGTTACAAATAACAGACGTGGGTAAGGTGTCAACGGGGCGCATGAACGCCATTGGAAAGCTGAAAGTTCAGAAAGAGTCAAACGACTATCTTTTAAAGACGTTTTTTACACAATGATAGTATTCACAGGGGACGTAAATCTTACAGATTGGCATTTTAATGTTGGGTTCGGTATAGGGACACATATTGCAAAAGGACTAAATCCCTTTAAGCATATCGACCGCAACGGTGGCGATATATGGGTAGGGAATTTTGAAGGAGTAGCATCATCGACAAGTGATAATCAAGGATTTTATGCAAAAACATTTAGGGTTGAGCCAGAGGTGTTGTCACGATTGCGCCATATGGATTATTATGGTTTTGCAAATAACCATGCAATGGAACATGGGAGTGAAGCTTATAATGAGACAGTTAAGGCTTTAGAGAGCTACGAGAGCAAAGTCTTCGGTACCGAATCAAAGAGAAGTTGTGTTTTTGAGCATCAAAACAATTTAGTATCTCTGACAGGTTTATGCCTTAGAATCGAGGAGTCGGACCACAAACCTTTATACTGGTATAATCCTGAATATACTGAAATAAAAAATGAACTATTAGCTTTACCCTCCGAAGCTTTCAAGGTCCTTTTTGTTCATTGGGGGAATGAATTCATCAACCGTCCCTCATCTCAGCAAAAGAAATTTGCTCATTGGTTGATTGATGCTGGTTTTGATCTTATTATAGGGATGCACCCTCACGTACTTCAAGGTTATGAAGATTATAAGGGGAAACGTATCTACTACTCTCTTGGCAATTTTGTTTTTAACATGCCTAGTGAGCAGTGTAAGATTGGAGCAATTGTGAGTCTGAACTTCTGTGAAGGGCGTGCACAGTATTATAATCAATATGTAAAGATAGATGGTGATTGTTGCCCCCACATAGTAGAAGAAAATGCAATCCCTTCTGTATGGCGTTTTTCTTATTTGAATAAGTGCTTAAAGAAGGAAGATAACTCAGAAAACTATCATAAAGAGATTCAGGCGGGTTATAATACTTATAGAAGGGCCAACTACAGACAGTTATTAATATCAGCATTTAAGCATCCTGTTTTAATAATGGGAATACTAGGAGATTTTGTAAGAAGAAGAGTATTAAAATAATAATTGTTATGAGTATCACAACAAATAAGTTCTTGAAAGTAATATGTCAGCCACTTATGAAGCTGACATGGTTTACGAGTGAGCATAATCCCGAGTTAGTAATCAAAGCGCGTTTTTTTGTTAGGTTCCATAGACCTATTAGACTTGACCCGCCAGTAGATTTAAATGAGAAAATATTATACCTCTCATT
>JAEEGK010017026.1_pt1 | contig 15901 bp, 8 predicted proteins | sample 8958771 | NCBI WGS metagenome assembly JAEEGK01 (sample SAMN16246547, study PRJNA631951) | gut metagenome | biome: gut microbiome; feature: rumen; material: SC-attached | host: Bos | place: Iran: Karaj | collected 2018-10
GTTGACCAAGGAGGATAATGTGGAGTTCCTGAAGACGGTGAAGATCTCGTTCGATGCCGTTGATGAGGCGCATTGTATCTCGGAGTGGGGTCATGATTTCCGTCCGGAGTATCGTCGTATCCGCCCCATCGTCAACGAGATCGGTAAGGCACCGATCATCGCCCTGACAGCCACAGCCACCGACAAGGTGCGCAGTGATATCAAGAAGAACCTCGGTATGGTGGATGCCCAGGAGTTCAAGAGCTCCTTCAACCGTCCGAACCTCTATTATGAGGTACGTCCGAAGACGAAGGATGTGGATAAGGATATCATCAAGTTTATCAAGCAGCATCCGGGAAAGAGTGGCATCATCTACTGTCTGTCGAGAAAGAAAGTAGAGGAGCTGGCTGCCATCCTGCGTGCCAACGATATCAAGGCGGCAGCCTATCACGCCGGTCTTGACTCTACCACCAGGACACAGACACAGGATGCCTTCCTGATGGAAGATATCGATGTGATCGTGGCTACCATCGCTTTCGGTATGGGTATCGACAAGCCCGATGTGCGGTTTGTGATCCACTACGACATCCCGAAGTCACTGGAAGGCTATTACCAGGAGACCGGTCGTGCCGGTCGTGATGGTGGTGAGGGTATCTGTCTGGCCTTCTATTCAAATAAGGATCTGCAGAAACTCGATAAGTTCATGGAAGGAAAGCCAGTGGCAGAACAGGACATCGGACGACAGTTGCTGGTGGAGACAGCAGCCTATGCGGAGACCTCGGTCTGCCGTCGTAAGATGCTGCTGCACTATTTCGGAGAGGACTATCCGAAAGACAACTGTGGCAACTGTGACAACTGTCTGCATCCAAAGACGAAGATAGAAGCAGAAGATCAGCTGGTGACAGCGCTCCAGGCTATCCTGTCGGTGAAGGAGAACTTCCGCAGCGACTATATCATAGACTTTATCACAGGTAAGGAGACCGATGAGATTCTGGCTCATCATCATGAGGAGCTGGAGAATTTCGGAGCGGGTGCCGACGAGGATGAGAAGATATGGAGCCCAGTGATTCGTCAGGCCCTGATTGCCGGTTACCTGAAGAAAGAGGTAGAGAACTATGGTCTGCTGAAGGTGACAGCTGCCGGTAAGAAGTTCCTGAAGGAGCCTCACTCCTTCATGATCGTGAAGGATGCTGAGTTTAATGAGGATGAAGAGGCTGCGGAGCATGAAGGTGGCATCGGTGCCCTCGACCCCATGCTGAGTGCGATGCTGAGAGATCTGCGTAAGAAAGTGTCGAAGCAGATGCAGCGCCCACCGTATGTGATCTTCCAGGATGTGTCGCTGGAGCAGATGGCGACTGACTACCCCGTCACACTCGATGAGCTGAAGAACATCCAGGGTGTGGGTGAGGGAAAGGTGAAACAACCCTATGCCCAGGAGTTTGTGGATCTCATCAAGCGCTACTGCGAAGAGAACGGTATCGAGCGTCAGGTGGATATGCGTGTGCGTACGGTTGCCAAGAAGTCGATGCTGAAGGTGAAGATCATCCAGAGCATCGACCGTCAGGTGGCACTCGATGATATTGCCGATGCACAGGGCATCGACTTCAGTGAGTTGCTCGATGAGGTGGAGGCCATTGTCTATAGTGGTACGAAACTGAATATCGACTATTTCCTTGAGGAGGTCATGGACGATGAGCATGTGGATGATATCTACGACTACTTCTGTGAGTCGGATACCGATAAGCTGAGTGTTGCCCAGGATGAACTTGGCAGTGACTATTCGGAAGATGAGATCCGACTGGTGCGCATCAAGTTCCTCTCGGAAATGGCGAACTAGAAAGAGTAAAAGGGTAAAAAAGTAAAAGAGTAAAAAGGTAAAAAAGTAAAAAAATAAAAGATATGGCATCATTTATTACAGACAAAATCGTGATGGACGGTCTTACATTTGACGACGTCCTGTTGATCCCGGCTTATTCTGAAGTATTGCCGAAGACGGTAGAGTTGAAAACCCGTTTCTCTCGTAATATCGAGTTGAACGTACCATTCGTGACGGCGGCCATGGACACTGTCACAGAATCGCAGATGGCCATTGCCATCGCTCGTGAGGGTGGTATTGGCGTCATTCACAAGAATATGACTATTGACGATCAGGCCCGTCAGGTGGCTATCGTGAAACGTGCGGAGAACGGAATGATCTATGATCCGATAACGATCCCCCTGGGCGCTACTGTCGCACAGGCCCTCGACATCATGTCGGAGTATCATATCGGCGGTATTCCCGTAGTGGATGACGACCGTCATCTGGTAGGTATCGTGACCAACCGTGACCTGCGTTTCGAGCGTCGTCTGGACCGTCCCGTGGATGAGATCATGTCAAAGGATCATCTGGTGACGACCCATCAGCAGACAGACCTGACAGCTGCCGCCCAGATCCTGCAGGAGAATAAGATCGAGAAGCTGCCGGTGGTGGATAAGGACAACCGTCTGATCGGTCTGATCACCTATAAGGACATCACGAAGGCGAAGGATAAGCCCATGGCGTGCAAGGATGAGAAAGGTCGTCTGCGTGTGGCAGCCGGTGTAGGTGTCACCTTCGACACCCTCGACCGTATGCAGGCACTGGTGAATGCCGGTGTTGACGCCATCGTCATCGATACGGCCCACGGTCACTCAAAGTCTGTGATCGAGAAGCTGAGAGAGGCTAAGATGTCATTCCCCAATATCGACATTGTGGTAGGTAACATCGCAACAGGCGAGGCTGCCAAGCTGTTGGTGGAGAACGGTGCTGATGCCGTGAAGGTTGGTATCGGTCCGGGTTCTATCTGTACCACCCGTGTGGTTGCCGGTGTCGGTGTACCCCAGCTGAGTGCCGTCTATGATGTGTACAGTGCCCTGCAGGGCTCTGGCGTACCCCTGATCGCCGACGGTGGTCTCCGCTATTCCGGCGATATCGTGAAGGCACTGGCTGCCGGTGGTAGCTGTGTGATGATCGGTTCACTGGTGGCAGGTACCGAGGAGAGTCCCGGCGACACTATCATCTACAACGGTCGTAAGTTTAAGAGCTATCGTGGCATGGGATCTCTTGAGGCTATGGAGCATGGCTCAAAGGACCGCTACTTCCAGGCTGATACCAAGGATGTGAAGAAACTGGTGCCCGAGGGCATCGCCGGTCGTGTACCTTACAAAGGTACCGTTCAGGAGGTGATCTATCAGATGGTAGGTGGTCTGCGCTCTGGTATGGGCTACTGTGGTGCCGCCACTATCGAGAAGCTGCACGATGCTAAGTTCACCCGTATCACGAATGCTGGTGTGAACGAGAGTCATCCGCACGATATCACCATCACCAGTGAGGCTCCCAACTATTCACGTCCTAATGATTAAAGGTAAAAGGGTAAAAGAGTAAAAGGGTAAAAAGGTAAAAGAGTAAAAAGGTAAAAGAGGGAAAAGGTAAAATGTTCTTTGATCATTTGTTCAGAAAGGAAATAAAAGGCAAGGTAAGATGGGTTTTACCCTTTTACCTTTTTACCTCTTTACCTTTGTCTGCACAGCAGTCTGACCCTGTGGTGATGACGGTGAATGGCGTGCCTGTTACCCGTTCGGAATTCTGTTATTCCTATTATAAGAATAACGGTAACGGGCAGGCTGACAGGAAGTCGGTGGAAGAATATGCACAGCTCTATGCCAACTATAAGTTGAAGGTGGCAGCAGCCCTTGATGCCCGCCTTGACACCACGACTGCTTTCAGACAGAAACTGGCGATGTATAAGGGTCGTCAGGGTGGGGGTGTAGCAGTGGCCAGCACAGACCTGATGACGGAGGCTCGACGCCGCTACGACAGAATGAGAAAGGCGGTCGGCAGTCAGGGACTGGTCAGACCAGCGCAGATCTTCCTGCAGCTGTCAACGCGCGCCTCCAACAGAGAACAGCAGCGTATCGCCCAGCGTGCCGACTCCATCTGGCGTGCTTTACAGGCAGGGGCCGACTTCGCATCCCTGGCTCGTCGGGTTTCCGAGGATCAGCAGACAGCTGCCAAGGGTGGTGAGATGGGTTGGATACAACCCTACCAGACCTTTGTAGAGTTTGAGCAGGCTGCCTATGCCTTACAGCCCGGTGAGTTCAGTCGTCCGGTTCTGGCGCCTGACGGTTATCATATCATCCTGATGAGGGAACGGAAACAGCTGGAGCCGTTTGATGTGCTGAAAGATGACCTTGTCCGTTCGTTACAGCAACAGGCCGTGCGACAGGCCATAGCCGGAGAGAAGGTCCGGTCGGTAGTCGGACAGGCAACAGATGCCCAACAGCCATACGTGACACAGGAATACCACGACGGACTGCTGGTGTATGAGCTCACCAACCGTGAGATATGGCAGCGGGCAAAGACCGACGAGATAGGTCTGCGCGCCTGGTTCGATGCGCATAAGAAGACGTATGTGTCGGAAGGACCTCATTATCGTGGTGCAGTCTGTTACACCAAGACCAAGGCAGATATGAAGGCAGTGAAGAAGCTGTTGAAACGTCTGCCTTTTGAACAGTGGGATGCCGCTTTACACTCCACCTTTAACAGTGATGGCGATGAGCGTGTGAAGATGATGGTCGGTGTGTTCAAACCAGGCGACCATGCCGCTATCGACCGTCAGGTGTTCAAGCGTCGCGACGTGACAGAACAGGTGGATGCAGCATACCCCTTCGAGGCTGTCTATGGTAAGAAACTCAAGCGATATCCAGAAGGCTATAACGATGTGAGAGCACAGGTTACCGCTGACTACCAGCAGATGCTGGAGGCAGAGTGGGTCGCCTCGCTGCGCAGTCGTTATCCTTTACAGATAAACAAAGAAATATTGAAAACAGTAAACCAGTATCAATGAATTTTTTAAGAAGACTTATCCCGGTTGTCATGATAGCGATTCCCGTTTTCGGCATCGCTGCATCTAGTTTTTCTGCTATGCCAAGTTCTGCCACCCCCTCAGATTCGGATTCTGTTTCTATGGGAACAGTGATCGACGAGGTGATATGGGTGGTTGGTGATGAGGCTATCCTGCGCTCTGACGTGGAGACCATGCGCATGCAGGCTGCACTGGAAGGGGTGAAATGGTCGGGTAATCCTGATTGTGTCATCCCCGAGCAGATTGCTGTTCAGAAACTGTTTAAGCATCAGGCTGTCATCGACAGTATCGAGGTGACAGATGCCGATGTGTCTCAGGAGGTGGAACAGCAGATCAACTACTGGCTTGACATGGTTGACGGTTCCCGTGAGCGTCTGGAGGAGTACAAACACCAGCCGCTGTCACAGATCCGTAATGACCTGCGTGACGAGATGAAGGACCGTCAGATGGTACAGCGGATGAAGCATAAGCTCGTGGAGGATATCTCGGTGACGCCTGCAGAGGTGCGCCGTTATTTCAAGGATATGCCACAGGACAGTATCCCCTTTGTGCCGACAGAGGTGGAGGTGCAGATCATCCAGATGACACCACGTATAGAGACAGAGGAACTGAACCGTGTGAAAGACGAGCTGCGTGACTATACCGATCGTGTGAACAAAGGTGAGGCGACGTTCCAGACACTGGCGCGTCTCTATTCCGAAGACCCGGGAACAGCCCGTCGTGGCGGTGAGCTTGGTCTGGTAGGTCGCGGTACCCTCGATCCTGCCTTTGCCACTGTGGCTTTCAACCTGACCGATCCGAAGAAGATATCGAAGATCGTGGAGTCGGAGTTTGGTTTCCATATCATCCAGCTGATCGAGAAGCGCGGTGAGAAGGTGAACGTGCGTCATATCCTGCGTAAGCCTGTCGTGTCAGAACAGGCTATTGAGAAGGCGCTTGTGCGTCTGGACTCTATTGCTGATGATATCCGTGCCGGTAAATTCACCTTCGAGGCTGCTGCCCCTGTGATCTCTGATGATAAGGATACCAAGAACAGTAAAGGTCTGATGTCAACCAATATGATGCAGACCGGTCATACCTCCTCCCGTTTCCGCATGCAGGACCTGCCGCCAGAGATCGCCAAGGTGGTGGATACCCTTCAGATAGGGCAGATCTCGAAGTCGTTCCAGATGATCAATCAGCGCGGTAAGACCGTCTGTGTGATTGCCAAGCTGAAGAACCGTATCGAGGGTCACAAGGCCACCGTTACAGAGGACTTCCAGGTATTGAAAGACGTGGTGCAGAACAAACGTCAGGAAGAGCGTATTCACGAATGGGTGGTCAATAAGATCAAGAATGTCTATACCCGTCTGAACGACGACTACAAGGACTGTAAGTTTGAGTTCGAAGGGTGGATAAAGTGAAAAGTGAATAGTGAAAGGTGAAGAAATCATTTATTTACATATTACTTTTTGCCCTCTCGTTGGGGATGATGTCAGCCTTTGCGCAGCAGAAACAGCAGAAGAAGCGTCCTGTGCGTAAGGCCAAGACGCAGGACACGCGTGTCTATCTGGTACATGCCGACCTCTTGCATTACGACGAGACGATCAACCGTGATGCTACCATCCTGAATGGCAATGTGCACTTCACCCACCAGGGAGCCAGACTATATTGCGACAGTGCCTATTTCTATGAGGCCAGCAACTCGTTTGAAGCTTTCGGACATGTGAAGATGTATCAGGGTGACACCCTCTCGCTGTTGAGCGACTATGCCTTCTATGATGGCAACGAGCAGCTGGCGCGAGCCAGATATAACGTGGTGCTGACCCATAAGAAGACCAAGCTCTTTACCGACAGTCTTGACTTTGACCGTCTTTATAACAACGCCTACTTTTTTGAAGGTGGTAAGATGATTGATGGTGAGACGACACTGACTTCCGACTGGGGCGAGTATAATACGGAAACCAAGATGTCGGTGTTCAACTACGACGTGAAGATGCAGAGTCCGAAGTTCTTCCTCACCACCGACACGCTCTATTACGACACCCGTGAGTCGATGGCTCATATCGTGGGTCCGTCGAACATCACGTCGGGTGAGAGTCATATCTACTCGGAACAGGGCTACTATGACACGAAGAACGATATTGCCCGACTGATGAACCGCTCGGTGATGACCAATGGTGGTAAGATGATGGTGGGTGACAGTGTGTATTACGACAGTAAATCGGGCATGAGTCAGGCGTTCCGCAATGTGGTGTTTGTCGATTCGCTGAACCGTAACAAGCTGACGGGTAATTATGGCGAGTATTTTGAGAATACCGGTTACGCCATGTGTACCGACAGTGCGGTGGCTATCGATTTCTCTCAGGGCGACTCGCTCTTTATGCATGCCGATACCTTTAAGATCATCACGTTTAATATCGAGACCGACTCGGTCTATCGTAAGATTCATGCCTACCACCGCGTCAGGGCCTATCGCCGTGATGTGCAGGCGGTATGCGACTCACTGGTCTATAACTCCAAGGACTCCTGCATGACCATGTACTATGACCCGATCCTCTGGAACAACGGTCAGCAGCTGGTGGGTGATCAGGTGGATGTGTATATGAAGGACTCGGTCATCGACCGTGCCCATATCTATTATAACTGCTTCTCTATCCAACAGCTGCAGACCGACACGGCCTGTTATAACCAGGTGTCCTCAAAGGAGATGTTCGCTTTCTTTGTAGATGGCGACATCCGTGAGGCGAGGGCAAAGGACAATGTGCTGATCGGCTATTATTTTGAAGAGGGCGACAGTGTGCCTATCATCTATAACTACCAGGAGACCTCCGAGCTCCGGATGTTTATGAAAGACAAGAAGCTGGAGAGTGTGTGGACACCAAAGACGAGTGGGACGATGTATCCCCTGAACCAGATTCCTGAGGACCGTAAGCGACTGCCTGGTTTCATGTGGTACGACTATATCCGTCCGCTCAACAGATACGATATCTTTAATTGGCGTGGAAAGAAATGAGTGATGTGATTCATCTGCTTCCTGATAGTGTGGCCAACCAGATTGCTGCTGGTGAGGTCATCCAACGACCGGCTTCTGTCATCAAGGAGCTGGTGGAGAACTCTGTGGATGCCGGTGCTACGACCATTCATGTGGTGGTGGTGGATGCCGGACGAACGATGATTCAGGTGATCGACGATGGAAAGGGTATGTCTGAGACAGATGCCCGCCTGTCGTTCGAGCGTCATGCCACCTCTAAGATCGCACAGGCCGACGACCTCTTTGCCCTTCATACGATGGGTTTCCGTGGCGAGGCTCTTGCCTCGATAGCTGCTGTGGCTCATGTGGAGCTCCAGACCCGTCGTGAAGCTGATGAGATAGGCACCTGTATCAGAATCGCCGGTTCAAAGGTGGTGTCGCAGGAGCCCGTCTCTTGTCCTGTGGGTAGCAACTTCAAGATCGAGAACCTCTTCTTCAATGTGCCCGCCCGCAGGAAGTTCCTGAAGTCGAATGCTACCGAACTCAGTAATATCCTCACAGCTTTCGAACGGATCGTCCTGGTGTATCCCGATATCCACTTTACGCTCCATCATAACGGTACGGAGATGATGAACCTGAAGAAGGGGAGTCTGCGTCAGCGCATCAGCGACGTGTTCGGGCGACAGTACAGTCAGGACATGCTCCCTGTAGAGGTGCAAACAGCGATGTGCACCATCACGGGCTTTGTCAGCAAACCCGAAGGGGCACGGAAGAAGAGTGGTCACGACTATTTCTTTGTGAACGGTCGTTACATGAAACATCCCTATTTCCATAAGGCTGTTGTCACGGCCTACGACCGTCTGATCCCAGACGGGATGCAGGTGCCTTATTTCTTGTATTTCGAGGTACAGCCAGGAGATATCGACGTGAACATCCATCCCACGAAGACGGAGATTAAGTTTGAAAACGAACAGGCGATCTGGCAGATCCTTACAGCAGCGGTGCGCGATGCCTTGGGTAAGTTCTGTGAGGTGCCCACCATCGACTTTGACACACAGGGGAGCCCGGAGATTCCTGTTTTCGATCCAGGGCGCCAGGTGCCTCCCCCGCAACTAAGCTATAATCCGGATTATAACCCATTTGCTAGTAATCCTAGTCGGCCTAGTAATCCTAGTTCTCCTAGTCGGCCTAGTGGTTCTAGTCAGGCTAGTTCTTGGGAGGCGCTCTACGAAGGCCTGAAGAAGAAACCCTCGTTTGCGCCAACCCCCGAAGAAGGTGAGATGTTCGCTCCCTTAGAAGAGCCGGCTGATGACAGCCAGACCCCGGAGATGATCCTCTCGGAGAAATCGCCTGCACATTATCAATATAAAGGAAAGTACCTGATGACAGCCGTGAAATCAGGTCTGATGATTATCGACCAGTATCGGGCTGATGTGAGGATCCTCTATGACCGTTACATGGAACAGATGGCTGCCCATACGGCTCATACCCAGAAGCTGCTCTTCCCTGAGGTGGTGCAGTTTGCACCTTCTGATGCGGTATTGCTCGAGAAACTGCTCCCCGAACTTGCCAGTCTGGGCTTCGATCTGAGTGACCTCGGTGGCCATAGCTTCGCCGTCAATGGGGTGCCGGCAGGTATCGATGGGATCGATCCTGTGCGCTTGCTCCGTCAGCTGGTTGACGACTCAGGCACATTGAGCTCACAGGTGGCTACGCTCCATTCTCAACTGGCATTGAGTCTGGCGCGCCATGCAGCGATTCCCTATGGACAACTGCTTAACAATGATGAGATAGAGAATATCATCAACCAGCTTTTCGCCTGCTCGAACGTGAATTATACACCCGATGGAAAAGCGATACTTTGTATCCTTCCGCAGGCTGAAATCGAACAACTTCTGGGTTAAAATATTAAAGAGTGTTAATTTAGAGTAAGTTTTTGGGATAATATGCTTGTAATTCAAAAAAACTCCATACCTTTGCACTCGCTTAACAAAAAGGGCGCTTAGCTCAGCTGGTTTAGAGCATCTGCCTTACAAGCAGAGGGTCGGCGGTTCGAATCCGTCAGCGCCCACTAAAAAAAAGGATGTGCAACTTGCGCATCCTTTTTTTTGTGTCCTTTATGTGATGATCACATCGTGGTGGTCTCAGAGAAATAATGATCTCTCAGCGGTTTAACAACGGGTTCCCCTTTCAGGGTGACGGTCTGCTGCAGGCGGATATCTGTAGAAGAGGCACCGATCTTGACGATAAACAGTCCGGGAGCGATGTTCCACTGACGTTTGTCCTGATGACTGTAGAAGCCGAACTGCTCCGTATAGAGCTTAGCCTTCACCGTCTTGGTCTCTCCTGGCTGGAGTGACACACGGGCAAAGCCCTGCAGTTGGATAGGACGGATCTTTTGACTGGCGTCTTTGGGCGACAGATAGATCTGCACAATCTCGTCGGCAGCCATCTTCCCTGTGTTCTTCACCTCAAATGTCACATTGACACTCTCGGCAGCAGTTTCCACCTCCGTATCTGCCTTCAGGTTCTGATACTCAAATGTGGTGTAGCTCAGACCATAGCCGAAAGGCCACTGCACGCGGGCGTCCTTCTCTAAAGCACGGTTATAGCAGATAGGCTCGTAGATCTCCTCTTTCGGATAGCTGACAGAGAGCTTGGCAGAAGGAGAGATCTTACCATAGAGGATATCAGCCACAGCCTTACCACCCTCCTCACCGGGATACCAGGCCTGGATGACAGCAGCACACTGTTCGGCAATGCCGGAGATCACCTGCGCACGACCACCGAAGACAACGAGCACGACGGGCTTACCTGTTGCCAGCAGTTCCTTGACATACTGTTCCTGTTTGCCTGGCAGGCGCAGTCCCTGACGATCGCGGTTCTCGCCACAGAGCATCACGTTCTCACCTACTGCGGCGATGATCACGTCGCTCTGCTTTGCCATCGCAAGTGCCTCTGCCTTGTCAATCTTCTCACCGGCATCCACCTTACGGTGTAACAGCTCATATTCCCAGGCACGCTCGTCGCCCAGCTCAGAGAACTTGGTCTCGATTGCCTCGGTCCAGTCGCAGCCACGACTGTACATCAGGTTCACGCCCTTAGGCTTGCTGGCGGTCAAACCTTCAAACAGGGTTACTACCTCAGGATGCTCCAGGTCTTCCATGTTCTTCTTCCAGAAGTAGGTCATGGCAGGGAAGGAGTAGTCACCACACATCGCCCACATCGAATTGGCATTAGGACCAGTCAACAGCACCTTCAGACTGTCGGTTTTCAAAGGCAGGATACCATTGTTCTCCAACAGCACCACTGACTGTGAGGCGATGTCATAGGCTGTCTTTCGCTCCTCTGGGGTGTCGAGCACAATCTGCTCATTGCTATAGAGGTAGGCGTCCTGGTCGAACAGACCGGCACGGAACTTATAGCGCAGCACGTCCTTCACGGCACGCTCCAGCGCTTCCGATATTGCCAGACCCTTTTTGTAGGCTTCTTCCAGATATTGGTAGTTGGCGCCTGTGGGGAAATCCACGTCGTTGCCGGCATTGATGGCGGCAGCAGCCTTCTCCATTGGGGTGTCCAGACCTGGCAGCTGGTCGATGGCGGTATAGTCGCTCACCACCATACCATCGAAACCCAGATAACCTCGCAGGATGTCGGTCAGGATCAGACTGTTAGCTACACAGTTGTTTTTCTCACCATTGGCATCGGCCATCGCATGGTAGCCGGGCATCAGGGCTTTACTGCCTGCCAGACGGATCATCGTCTCATGCGGCAGCAGTATCTCTTCCATCAGCTCCTTCTCTTGGGCATCGCCACCACCGCCATAGCCGAGGTAGTGCTTGGAACAGGCACCAACACCTTTCTTCAGGTCGCCCTGCTGCAGTCCGTTCACGAAGGCTGTGCCCATCACTGCCGACAGATAGCCATCCTCGCCATACGACTCTTCCAGACGATTGAAGCTGGGGGTGCGACACACATCGACCATCGGTGACAGCGACAGCACACCGCCCATCTTGCGCATGGCGATACCTGTCTGTCTGGTCTTTAACTCAGCCAGTTCGGCATTAAACGAACAGGCCTGTCCGATCTGTTGCGGATAGATGGTGGCACCACGGGTGTTCACACCTGAGAGCACCTCTTCGTGGAAGAGTGCCGGGATGTTGCTGGGTGTGTGGTGGGTGAGCCATTCCTGTACGGCTGCCACACGGTCGCGCAGCACATTGGGATCGGTGGGCTTCTGCATGGCGAACTGTGAGAAATGACCGATGCCGTAAGGAATCAGCTCGCGACACTTGACGGTGTCCAAGTGCCCTTGTTCGTCGAACAGCTCGTCCATATACATGCTTCTCAACTGGGCGATGCGTCCTTTCGGCGACATCTGCTCATAAAGCTCGTCAACCTGTTGCTCCAGGTCAACACTGGTATTACAGCCTGCCAACAGGACTGCGATACCGATCATCAACGTTTTCTTCATCATTTATGTTTTGTATATATGTTTGCAAAAATAGTAATAATCTCAAAAGATTCTGATTTTGTTAACGTTATTTATGGAAATAGTGAAATCCTAAAAAACTATAAGATATTGGCAGATGTTTGTCATCTATCGAAAATTTTTGTACCTTTGTGATAATATAACTAGTCTAAATATTACTGTTAACAAAGAAACGCGTATGGTTAGTGTTGGTCTGGATATGATACAAACAGCTGGCATCGGTGCTTTAGCCCTCATTGTAGGTATGGCTTTAACGCGAAATGTCGGATTCCTCCAAAAATTCTGCGTACCGTCGCCCGTGAGTGGTGGTATTATCTTCTCATTGATGACTCTGGCTCTGTATGGCTGGTTCGATATAGAAGTATCGTTTGATGGCACACTGAAGGATGTGTTTATGCTGGCATTCTTTACCAGTGTTGGTTTTCAGAGTGATCTGAAAGTGCTCAAGAGAGGCGGTAAGTTGCTGCTCTTCATGCTTGCCTTGCTGGTTGTCATTATTACGCTGCAGAACTTAATGCCAATAGGAATTACCCGGCTCATGGGTACTAATCCTTTGATCGGTATGGCTTCTGGCAGTATCTCCATGACAGGCGGACATGGTACTGCAGGCGGATTTGCGAGAGTTCTTGAGGGTATGGGACTGCAAGGTGCAGGAACCATCGGCATGGCGGCTGCTACCTTTGGCTTGATAGCTGGTTCTATGATAGGTGGACCATTGGCTGAGCGGATTATCCGTACGAAGCTGACGAATGAGCAGATGCAGCCCCAGGATGATGAGATCGACCCTGCCATGGCTGGTATCGAGAGTGATGAGGCCTCTCCGGAAGGTCGTAAAAAGCGTATCAGTACCAATGAGCAGGAGTTTCAGCGGTATGCAGGCGCTTTCTACTGGATATTCCTGATTATGGGCGCTGGCACGTTATTAAGCTGGTTGTTGGCAAAGACAGGTGTCACGTTTCCCACCTATTTCGGTGCCTTGATATTAGCCGCCATCGTTCGTAACATATTGGGACTTATCAGATACAAGGAGGAAGGCAAATGGGAGAAAGCCGATAAACTGCTGGATATGGAGCGTATCATCAGTGTGGGTAATATCTGCCTGTCATTCTTCCTTGGTATGGCTATGATATCCCTTAGACTGTGGGAGCTTCAGGACCTGGCCCTTCCGCTGGTCATCATTCTGGTTTGTCAGGTCGTTATGATGGCCTTATTCGCTTATTTTGTAGCCTTCCCTGTTTTGGGGCGCAATTATGATGCTGCTGTCCTGTGTGCAGGCATCTGTGGCTTTGGTCTTGGTGCCACGCCCAATGCCATGGCCAACATGAGTGCTGTGTGTTATAAATACCGCTATACTGTGAAACCCTTTCTCATCGTTCCCATCATCGGTGCGATGTTCGCTGATTTCATCAACACAGGCATCATCACCCTCTTCCTTAATCTGCTGTAACTAAAAAACGTGCAGCCCGAATGAGCTGCACGTTCTAAATATATAGGCTTCAATCTTTACTTCACCTCCTCGAATGAGACATTCATTGATTTACAACTACTTGCGTGAGCTTGGTGTTTCAATGTCGCAAAATGCTTATAAGCATCCGTGTAGCAAACATCTAATAACCGTCGGCAAAGGTACACATTTCTTTCCAAATTGAGATAAGAAAACCGATAAAAATGCGAGCAAGAGAGAGATTTTTACAAATCAGTTCCTCACTTTCCGATATTTCTGATTTTTGCTGTTCGGTTTGGTTGGCTCAGTCGTTTTATGTGTTGCTTAAAATTTACTCTATCATAGCCTTGTGATTCTGTCTTCTTTAAATCGCTGTTTTCTATCATCTTATCTCTATCATCTCTATCATTATCTCTATCATTGGATTCAATAATTCTGCGTTCCACTGTTTCCATTCACTTTTCGTCTTGAGTCATCACGCATCCTTCAAATACGAATACGCTAATCTTCCCAACGCTGAAACTCGAAATGCAGAATCCTTCGATGACCCTACATCCAGATTAACAATCAGATTGAAAGACATCAATATATCAAGTTCAACATCAAGCAAAACAGGCCCTCTCAGCTGGCTTCTTATAGTCGTGTTGCTATTGCAGTAATCTAAGATTGTCGATTGCCATTTTGCCGTTGCAGTGTATTCTAAAGCCCCTTCAGATACCGTCTTCGTTTCCTGAACCACTTCATTTACTGCCTTAAAAACTACCCTTTGATTGTTTGTCAATTTTGAGATCGTATCAAGTACGGCGTATTTGTTCGGGTCATCCTTATGTTCTATGGTACCAAATTGGCAATACACATAGCTTAGGGCCTTAATCTTTACGTCATCCCCTTCATACATAATTCGCTGCAACAGGTTCCTGAGCATATCAAGAGCCTCTTCGCTCTCAAACCAGTCCTTGCTTACTTTCTGCTCCTCCATTGTTGCCATCTTCTCTTTCATAGCATCAATGGCCTGCTGTATGTTCTTCTGTTGAATTTCAGCATATTTATCAAAAAGCAAATGATCCAGTCCACCTCCAACAATAGGAATCGAAGCTACTCCAGCTCTCAACCATCCCATTCCCGATGGCGCTAAATCTTTCATTTCCTCTCCCGCACCCTTCTCAACACCATTATTTATAGTGTCTTTTAATACTTCTAATTGTTTCTTGATCTTATCTGGCATCTTCATAAATCACATATTTAAGTAACATTCAGTAAGATTGCTCTCATTAACTTTATCGACTCCGACATTTCTACGGGTGTAAAGGGAGCTGCTGTGCTAGGATGGTCAATGTTATTTCTCACCTTTGTCGGCAAAGTTTTATATTGTCTTCCACTATTTGGATTGGTTGTTATTCTTTCATGTTGTCCCGCATTATAGAATGGAACACAACTCTCAATAAAACTATCACAATCTGCTATCGTTTGCTTGTTATATTTGGCCTGAATGGCTCCGTATAGTGCAATATGATAGTCAATGGTAGGAATTCCAAAGGCAGCGTAATTCACCTCCGAAGCAACAATAGTAGGCAAGACTATCGGTGTCGTGATTGTTCTTGGAGATATTATGCCCCCATTCTCTGTTAATACGATAACAATAGTGTCATTCTGATGCTCAAGGGCTGAAGCCACCACATACTCTGAATGGCTGGCAAAAAATAATTGTGCTTTCTGGTATCCAGTTGTCGTATCCTTATAAAGATTACAGAAATATTCCAATATCTTGCGTTGCCACGATGGATGCATACTGAGCTCTGGCTCGTCGATAAAAGCCACGCCATCATCCATCTTACCACTATTTTTCAGCAAATATGCACCACGGAACACAATCTGCTTCTCTCCTGTACTCAATCCGTCTATAGGTACGTCCTTATTATTCTTTTTAAATAGGATGACCTTCTCATTATTAATATCTTCTGTCCTATCATAACTTATATCGCCAAAGAAAGTATTAAACGCATTTGAGAACCTATACATTCTCGATGTCGGCAAAAACTGTTCATAGTCAAGCCTTGCTACCTTGTTCCGCTGAGTATACTCAGAAGTATCTTGGTTGTCGATATCAACTATCAAGTGCTTCAGCGAGGTATAGTTATCCTCTCTGTCAT
>JAEEGK010017027.1_pt1 | contig 15900 bp, 11 predicted proteins | sample 8958771 | NCBI WGS metagenome assembly JAEEGK01 (sample SAMN16246547, study PRJNA631951) | gut metagenome | biome: gut microbiome; feature: rumen; material: SC-attached | host: Bos | place: Iran: Karaj | collected 2018-10
TAATAATAATAATACTAATAATAATAATAATAATAATAATAATAATAATAATAATAATAATAATAATAATACTTCAACAAATAAAAAAAATTATAATATAAATTCTCAAGAAGAAACAGAAAATTCAACTAATATTTTTTATTTCGAAAATATTGAAAATAATTATCCTAAATTCATAGATGAAAATTTAATTACACCTTTAAATAAAAATTCAATTTTTAATATTAGTTCAAATAAACAAGAACATGATCATAAATTAAGTCAAATAACAGAAGTTTCTAAAGAAAGTAGTGAAAAAACTTTTTCTCTTTCTTCTTCAAAGAAAAAAGATAGTATTAATAATTATAAAAATTTTTATAATAAAAATTTTATTACTCCTAAAAATAATAATAACGTTATTAGTCACAATAATAATATTTTTATTAATAGTTTTAATAATAAAAATAGTAATTTTTATGAACCATTTGAAATAGAAAAAAAAAATAATAATATTTTCAAATTTCAAATAAAAAACAAATAAAAAATTATTTTTTGTAAATATTTTTCATTTAAAAAAAATTAATTATTTAAATATTAAAATTATTAATTATAATTAAAAAAAATCATTTATTTTCTTTTGTTTGAATAATTTCCATAAAACTATTCATAAACCAATTTTTAAAATCTTCAATTCTATCATAAGTAGAAATATCATTATTTTGTTTTAATAATTTATCCAAAATTAATTGATGAACTTTCGTAAATTCACTGAATTTTATACTAGAATTATTTTCATTTTCAAATCTTTTTTCAAAACTTTTTTTCACACAATAATTAATTTTTTCAATATTTTCATCTTTTAACATATCTTTTAAATAAATATCATTATAAAACACATCTTGAATATAATAAATAACCTTCACTAAAAAACATTTTCCAGGTTCCCAAACAGGAAATTTTTTAGAAAGGTCTAATATATTATCTTTAATTAAAGGATGATATATCTCACTTTTAAATATCACTTTTGGTTGATCGTAGGGATATGAATTAGGTATATGTATTTCGAATTTGAATATACCATCTTTATATAGACCCTCTCTGATAAATAGTACACCATTCCATATTTTAATGTTGTCATATTGAGGGACTATATATATTCCTGAGGGACAAAATTTTTGGAGGTGTTTAAATTCGATTAATAATGTTTTGTATAAAAGAGATTCACTTAATTCGGGACTTGAAAATATTTTTTGTAGGTTTAGTAATGTTTCGGTTAAATTTTGTTGATTGGGATTTATGTTTTCTCTTGAGGTTTTACTCATATTAAAAATGTATTTTTAATATAAATTAATTTATAATAATTATTATTAAAAAATATTATTAAAAATTATAAAAAATTTATTAATAATTATTAATAATTATTAATATTAAATATTAATATTAAATATTAATATTAAAAATAATGGACCATTTAAATAATAATAGCAATAATAATAATAATAATTTCTTTAATAATAACAATATGAATAATAATAACAATAATTCAAATTATATAAACAACATAGAACCAATTTTAATATCAAATGAAAACAACAATAATTTCATAAACACAATTCTTGAATTAAATTTACTTAAAAAATATGATGAAATAAATTCAATTTTTTCAAAATACAAATTCTCTCAAGAAACATTAAATTCATGTTTTTGTTTATTTTTGCAATCTTACTACAACGACACAGAAAATATTTACAAAATATTAAAAAATTTATTAAAAATAGGAATTAATTTAAACAGTAATTTTCAATTTGTTGGACAATTTTTAGAAAATTTAAATGATTTAAATGAAAACACTTCAATTGAAATGTTTTGTTGTTTCATTGGAAATAAAAAATTAATTGATTTGATTTTGAATTATAATTTTAACATTAATAATGAAGATAATTGTGGTTGGAATTGTTTATTTGAAATAATTTTAAATAAAAATTTGAATGAAAATGAAAAATGTTTAGTAATTGAAAAATTAATTAAATTTAATATTAATATTAACAAAGAAGGAAAATATAATAATTTTATTTTAACTCCGATTTTTTTGGCGGAAAAATTTCGTTTAATCGAAGTTTTTAATGTTTTAATTAAAAATGGAGCTGATTTTAATTATAAATTAAAACCATTTTTGAATACGATTTTGCATGAAGCTGTTGCTAATAATAATAAAGAATTTGTGATGAGAATTTTGGAAATAAAAAATTTCAATTTCTATGCTAAAAATAAAGATAATCAAACTGCATATGATATTGCGCTAGAGAATAATTATAATGAGATTTATAAGTTGATTATTAATAAAATTGATGTCGAAGAAAAAATTCTAAATGAAGAAAAGTTCGAAGAGGAAAATTCAAATTTAAATAATAATAATAATAATTTTATTAATAATAACAATTTTAATAATAATAATAATTTTAATAATAATAATAACAATTTTAATAATAATAATATTAATAATAATAATAATATTGATTTTGATAATGAAAGAATTTTATCAAACACTGAAAGAGAAAAAGAATTAGTTTATAAAGAAATAGAAAATTTAAAAAATGACATTAGAGTTTCACTTGAAGATGATTTTAATTTAAGAAATAATTTTCAAAATAAAAATAATTTTAATACAATGAATAATAATAATAATTATTATAATATTAATAACGAAATTAATCAAGATGATTTAAATAATAGTCAAAATAAAAATATTTTTAATGAAGAAGAAGATCTTCTTAACATAGAAAAAATGAATAAAAAACCTTTTGAATTATTTTCATTTGATGAAAATAATGAGAATAATGAAAATAATAATGAAAATAATATTGAAAATAACAATGAAAATAATAATGAAAATAATAATAATGAAGAAGAAGAAAATAATTTAAATAATAATAATAATAATGAAAATGAAAATATAATTATTATTGGAAAAGATAATAATAAAGAAGTTGAAAATTAAAATGATTTATAAAGTTATTTTATTTTAATATATTTTATATAAATAAATAAGTTAATTAATTAGGAATATTATAAATAAAAATATAATATAATTTTTAATAAAAATTTTTTTGTTTTTTTAATTTCATTATTAAAAAAATTAAATGGAAAAAATCGAAAAAATAAATTTAAATAATTATAAAAAAATAACTTTCGAATTTGAAAATATTTCATATGAATTAAATACAACTTTGTATTCAAATGCAATTTTAATAATAATTTCTTCTTCATCAAAAATAAGTCAAATTTTTACATTAAATATAAATTTAGATGAATCTGAAGAAGAAAATATTTTATTTGATGAAGATTTAAAAGAAAATAACATTTTAATGAGCGATTGTATTTTAGGCGATCGTAGAAATGAAAAATTAAAATTTATTTCAAATATTATTTTAACAAATATTTATAAAAAAATAAAAAAAAAATCAAACAAAATAAAAACATTAATTTTAAGTTTAAATTTACCAAACGAATTTTATTCGGAAGAAATTTTCGAAATTGACATTAAAACAAAAGAATTATTAAATATAATAAATGAAAATATAAATAAAATTTTTTAATTTATAATAATAATAATATTAATTATTCATTTAATTCAATTTTTTTATTAGGATAAAATTTTTCTAAAATTTCTTTTGTTATTTTATGATCAGCTGTTCCATATTCTCCTGAAGTTCCATAAACATAAATTTTATTATTTTTAAATTCAATTCTACCACCTCCTATGCATTTATATTCCCAATCGTTAAATAAACTTTTATCTGAAGATTCTATAATTGGACTTATAAAATGTTTATATATTCCTTTATGATATGAAAAATCTCCTGAACCGCGAATAATAATTTTTGATTGATTTTTATCAATTTTACTTGTTATTTTTATTTGAATATATTTAAAATTCCCAAATTCATCAATAAAACATTGATTAAAAGGAAAATTAATCATTTTTTTTTATTATTATTATTAATATTAATAAAAAAAAATTTTAATATTAAATTATAATATTTAAATTATTTTTCTTTTTTTGTAATTTATATTTTTTTTCCATTTCTTTTTGATATTTTTTATTCATATCTAAATTATTAAAATCTTCTTTAAAATTAAATTTCTCATTCAAAGAATTATTATTATTATTATTATTTTTAATAAATTTATATTTTTCTTTATTATACAATCTATCAACAACATCTTTTTCTTTTTTTTTAACCATCAAATTATGAATATATTCTTTTTTCGAAACGAACTTTTTAAATCCAAAATCAAACGGTTTATAAAAATTATAATCAGTTCTTAAATATTTTTCAAGTTTACAATTTTTTAAAGGTAAATTATTATAACTTAACCCACCATTATTATAAATTATATAGCTATCTCTTCCATTTCCATTTGATCTATATTTAAAAGGAGGAGTTCTAATAGAACTTGAATAATTTTTATGAAAATGAATATTTTTATGAGATATATCAAATGAAGGTGGATTTGGATTAATATTCCAAAAACCACCATTATTATATTGAATATAATTATCTCTTCCATCTCCGTTTGAATGATATGATTTAAAATTAGGACGAAATGTTCGATATAATGAACTTACTTCATGAATGTGATTTAATGACATTAATTTTTAATATTTTTATTTATTTTTTATTATAAATAAATTTTATAATAATTTTATAAATAATTTTTTATTTAAATGATAATTATTATAAATCTGTTTTAAACATTTCAGTTTTTATTTCACCATTTGCTAAATATTTTTTAATTTTAGTTATTTTTTTACGCTTTCCATTTTCAACAATTTCTTTCTCTGAAGTTTCTATTTTTTGCACATCATTATCTAAATTATTCTGTCCATAATTAACATAATTTCCTCCTTTTTCTTTCATCATATTAAGATAATTTTGGTAATCATCACCTTGAAAAACATTATTATTATTATTATTATTTTTCAACTGCACAGGTTGATTTTGATAACTATAATTATTATTAGGATTATTATATTCTTTCGAAGCATAAACATTTCCTTGATAATTAACAGGCTTATTTTTCAAACTAGCAAACTGGTCACCCCCTGAACCACCTCCAAAAGACCATGGTTCACTTTCGACATTGGTATTTAATATACCTCCTCCTTTTTTTTTAGCTTGAGCCATTTGTTGTTGTCTAAATTCTTCATAGTTAAAATTTGTTGGGTTTTGCTTAACTGGACCTGAATGATGCCATAAATCATATCCTGACTCTGCGTTTGTATTTAATATACCTCCTCCTTTTTGTTGAGCATTTTTTAATGCTTGTTGATTATATGCTCGCATATCGAATTTTTGACCGGGTTGAGAAGGATGAAATTTATTTTCACTGTAGTTCCAAGCACTTGCTCCTGTTTCTTTGTTTGTGTTTAATATACCACCTCCTCCTTTGCTTTTGAATGCATCTGGAATGTTTTGTTTTCTCATTTTTTTTTTATAATTATTATTAATTATTAATAATATTTATAATATTTATTATTATTAATTTTTATTCATTAACATTCTTACAAATTCCTCATAATTTATAAATCCATCCATATCTAAATCAGCGTCTTTTATTAATTCATCGCAATCATCTTTCGTTGCTTCTATTCCCAATGATTGAAATATATCAAATAATTCTTGGCCATTTATTAAACCATTATGATCTCTATCGAATATATTAAATGCATTAACAAAATCAGTTTCTGTTTCAGTGTCTCTCATTTTTCTAGCCATAATTCCTAAAAATTCTTTAAAATCTATCGAACCTTTATTATCTATATCAAACTCTCTAAACATTTTTTGCAAATCTTCATCGGGAATGTTATGACCTAATATTTTAATAATTTCAGATAATTGCTCATATGAGATATAACCATCATTATCTTTATCGAAAATTGAAAAAGATTCTTTATATTCGTTTATTTTTTCTTCGTTTAAAAAATTTTCGTCGTCCATAATTTAATTATATTATATTATTATTTTATATTATAAATATAATTTTTTTTTGTTTATGGATGAAAATTTAGAAAAAAAATCTTTTTATAATAAATTAAAATATGCGAATTATAATTTAATGTATTTAACTTTTGTAAATTATTCAACTTCTTTATATGTTTTATATTTTTTTAATTTAATTGAAATATTTCAAATTTTATCGTTATCAATAAATGATGGATTTAAAAATATTTGGAAAGGTTCGAAATTTTATTTAAAAGTTTGTGAATTTTTAAAATATTGGCGAATTTTACGTTATTTAGACAATAATGAAAATTTGTATTTATTTATTTTAATTATAATATGTTTAATAATAATATTTGATTTTGTTATTTTTTTATATTTATTAATTTTATCTTATAATCAAAATCCATTAAAAAAATTTTTTTTACAAATTTTTTATCATTTATCAATTTTTTTAGGCACAATTTTTTTAGTTCCAAACACCGAAATTTTATTTTCAATGATTGTATGTGACAATGAATTATATTTTAAATCAAAATTTAAATGTTGGAAATTTGAGCATTTAATTTTTTTAATAATTTCAAGTGTTTGTTATTTATTTTTAATAATAATAACAATTTTATTTCAAGAATTTTATTTCAAATACAATGAAAAATTTTCTAATAATTTATCGAGATATTTAATATCAAATCCACAAATTACTTTTAGTTTAATTAAATCTTTCACTGTTATTTTATTACAATTTCAATGTGTGAAAAATATAATTTATGTTGTTATTATTTTTCAACTTTTAACATCGATTTTGAATAGTTATAATTATTATATTCAAAAAAAACTTGGAAATTCAAATAACATTTTCGATAGATTAAATTTCGTTTTTAGTTTAATTTATTGTTTAAATTGCATATGTGTTTTCATTGGAAAATTAATAGAAAAAAATAATTTTAATGGAATGTTTGAAATTTTTATTGTTGGTTGTTTATTAATTATAATTTTAATATTAACTTTTCCAAAAGTGACAATTTTAAATAAAAAATATTTTAATTTTTCAAAAAATGATAAAATAATATTCGAAAATATTTTTTTGATTTTAAACGAATTGGAAAATCAAAATAAAAAACGAGAAAATTTATTAAATATTTTTAGTTATTTTAGTGAATATAAATTAACTGAAAAATTTAATATAAAAAGTGTAGAAAAATTAACAAACGAAGAAATTGAATATTACATTTTATTAGACATAGAAAATTTATATAAAAATTCAATAAATATTTTTCGAAATTCAGTTTTATTAAATTTAAGTTATTCAATATTTGAATACGAAAAATTAAAAAAATACAACAAATCTTACATAAATTTATTAAAAATCTCAAATTTAAATTTAAATTTAAGCCAAGAATTTTTTATCTATCGAATTAAAAGAAAATTGCAAGAAAAAGGAATTTTTGAAGGAATTGATTTAACAAATTTGAGCTTTAAATTTCAATGTAATAAACTAATTTCAATGATTTACGATTTATGTTTAAATTTTATTGATTTTTGGAATTTAGTTTTAAGTTGCACTGAATATTCAGAATTTCAAAGATTAAATTTTTATGGAAATAAAATAAATTATTTATTAGATAAAATCGAAGAAAAATACATTTTATTAGAAAAAGGAAATTTTTCTTATAATAAAATTAAAATTTTATTTGGCTATTTTTTAAGAGATGTTTTAAATGATTATGAAAAATCAAAAGATTTTCTATCAAATCATAATTTCAATGAATTCCAATTTTTAAATGAAAATGTTTTAAATATTAAAAATTTAAATAGTGATAATTTATTTCATTTCATTGTCGTTTCAGGCGAAAAAAAAACTTTCGAAGAAATATTAAAAATTTCCGAAGAATTTTGTAGTTATTTAGGTTATTATGAAGAGCAATTAATAGGAAAAAAAATAAGTTTTTTATTACCAAATTATATAAGACTCGCACATGAAAAAATGTTAAAAAAAAAGATATTAAAATTCTTTTATGATACAATTAATTTAAAAGTTTTAAATGAAAATAAAAATATAAAAACTTTAGAATTAGTTTTTATTAATAGTAGTAAATTTGCTGTTCCTTTAATTATGGATGTTATAATAATAAATGATGAAAATTATAATCCAATTTTTTTTGGGAAAATTAATTATGATTTTATTAATATTAATTTAAGTTTAAATGATAAAATTAATATGAATATTTTTCCTGACAGAGATTTTTTAATTATTACTAATGAAAAATTATTAATTCAAAATTTTACATCAAATTGTTTAAATAATTTACAATTAGATAATAATATGATTAATTCAAATATCGAAATTTCTTTTTTTATTAAAGAATTAAGCGAAGATTTTTTAAATAAAATTTATGAAAATCCAAATGAAAATCCTTTAAAAACAAAAATTTTATTAATTCATCAAAAATATTTAAAACAAAACATAATCACATGGAAAAGCAATAAAAAATATAAATTAATAGTTTCTGAATTAAAAATAGATAAAAAAATTTATGGCTTTAATTTTAATATTTTTTTCGATGTTGATTCAAGTGTGATTGGAACAGCGATTGGAATAAAAAGAATGAGTATTGTTTCTAGTTTAGGAAGAGGTTCAATAGAAAATAGAAAAAGTGTAAGTAATCAAGATAAAAAAAGTTTGATTTTTCAAAGTAGATGCAATGAAGAAATTACAATAACAAAAAATTTCATGCCAGAATTTCAAAGTATTCAATTTGATATGAAAGAAAAAATGTTTATAATGAACACAAAAAAAAATTATGAAAATGAAAATTCAGTTAATGATTATTTTAATAATATTTTTATGGAAGATAAAAATAATTTTATTATTAAATTAAATACAAAAAAAGATTCAAATTCTACTTCAAAACAAACAGAAAAAACTGAAGAAAATGATTCAAGTTCTTTAATTAATGAAGAAGAAGAAGAAGAAAATGAAGAAAAAGAAGAAAAAAAAGAAGAAAAAATTGAAAATGAAAATAATGATTTAAATTATTATAAAATTAAAAATAATAAAATTAAATTTTTAGTTTATGATTTTAATTTAAATGTCTCTCATGAAGTAAAATCATATGAATTCCAATCAAAAGTCGAAGAAATTATTAATTTAGAAAAAAATATAACTAATTCACTTGAAAAAAAAAAAATCATAAAAGCTCCTTCAAATTATGAAAATTTAAATAAAAAAAATAATGAACATCAAAATTTATTAGGTTCATATAAAAGAGAAACTATTCAAAAATTAATAAATCCAAAATTATTAAATAATTCAGTTTTATTTTCAATATTACTTTATTTTATAAATTTAACAGTTTTTTTAATAATCTCAATTTTTTATTTTTATTATGCTAAAAAATATTGCAAAAACATAAAACAAATAAACACATTCATTAATTATCAAGCAAATTTATTTCGATATATTTTACATAGTTATTTAACATCAATGGAAATGGTTTTATTAAAAAATCATAAATATACAAATTTATATCAAAAAAATAACCGCGATTTATATTACGAAGAATGTAAAAATTATTTAATAGAAATCTACAACAAATCAAAAAATGAATTGCACAGTTTTTCATTCGAAAAAATAACAATCTCAGATAAAATTCAAAAAGAAATTGATAATATAATAATAACAACAAATTTATATTATGTCTATCCTAATTTTACTGTTGCAATAGACACAACAGAAATGAATTTATATTATAGTTTAAGTGAATATGATTTTATTTTATTAAGTTTTGTTATAAATGAAGATGAAATTAATCCTTTGAATGTAAGATTTTTATATTTAGTTTTTAATGGTGAATATAATATTAATGGATTAAATTCTATGATTAATTTATATTTTCAAGAATTAGATATTCAAATTAAAAATATTAGAAAAATTATTTGGTTTTTATTTATTGTTTTCTTTGTTTTTGAAATTGTTATGATTTTTATTGGTTTAAAAGCGAGTATTTATTTAGTAGCCGAAAAAGAAATTTATTTGAATTATTTTTTTAAAATAGAAGAAAAAAAAATTAATATTATTATGCAAAATAATATGAAATTTCTTATGATTAATAAAAATACTAATTTAATTTCTGAGCCAAAAATTGATTTCGAAGACATTTTTGAAAACAATAATAATAATAATATTAATAAAGAAAAATCAATAGAAAATTTCTCTTCGATTGAAGATGAAAAAAAGAAAATTAATTTTGTTATTAAAAAAAGAAATCCAAACAGCGGAAAATTTAAATATAATTTAATTACAGATAATCCTTTAATAAGAAAAAATTTATTAATGATTTCATTATTTTATATTTTCATGTTAATATTATTATTATATGTTACATATTATTTTTCTTCAAATATTATTATTATTCCAAATTACGGAAAAATATTCTATATAACTTTATATATAGAACGTGCAATTTTTGGAAAATATAATTTCGTTCGAGCTTTTAATTTTTTTAATCCTTTAAAAAATTCAATTTCCGCAATTGGAGATTATTTTATTGAACAAGTAAATTATTTATATGATGCTTATCAAGAAAATTCTAATTTTGTTAGATATATATCTCGTAATACAACAGAAACAAATATTAATGAAGTTAAAAAATTATTTTCTAAAGCAGGAAAAAATAGTTTTTGTGAATATTTTGAAAATGCTACGAAATATGATATCACATGTGAAACAGTAGCATCGAATATTACAAATTATGGAATATATTCAGTTTTTAGTTTTTTATTTGATAATTATTATTTTTTAACTATGAAAATTCAAGAAATGTGGGATTTCGCTGAAAAAAATAATTTAACTTATAATGAAATGTTGTATGGAACAAGTGGATATTCACATATTTTACCTGAAGATTCTGAACAATTAGAATATTATAATAAACATAATCCGTTTAATATTTTTAATGAAGATACTAGTAAAGATATTACTACATTATTATTTTATGCTTTAAAAGAAGAATTTGGATATTTAACTAATAATTTATCGATTTTTATTGATAATATTTATGATAATATTAATTTATGCATTAAAATGGTTATTTATTTTTTTTATGGAATTTTAATTTGTTTTTATATTATTTATATTGTTCCGTATATAATTACTAAAAATATGGAATTAAATAAAGCAAAAAAAATGCTTAAATTTATACCAAAAGAAGATTTATATAAAATAATTAATATTGATAGTATTAATAGAAAAATTATAAATAAAGATTGAAAGTTTGTTTAGTAAGTTAATGTCATAATAATATTTTTAATTATTGTATAAAGATTTGTAAATAATATTATTATCATAATTAATAAATATTTTAATATAATATTAAAAGTAATTAATATTTTAAATAAAATTATTTGTAAATTAAAAAATTAATTTAATATATATATATATTTATAAATATTTTTTAATCAATATAAATTGAACTTAAAGCATTATTTTCTAAAGAAAAAATTTCAAACAATCCATTTTTATTATTATTATTGTTATTAAAATTAAATCCCAAAGGATTTCTTGCATAAAACGAAAAACTTTCATTATTTAACAACAAATTTTCATCTATAAAATAATACCCATTTTCAAAATATAAAATAATTTGATAAATATTATTTTTAAATAATGTAAAAGAATCTTTTTCAGGAGAAATATATAAAAAATTATTTATTACATTTTTTTTTATTAATTCAACTGATTTATTATTTTTTAAATCTATAATTTTTCCATTTATGTATTGTAAATTTAAATTATTATTATTATTATTTTCTTTGTAATACATTCTCATTTTTCTTAAAATCCCAGTGAATTTAGGAGAAAAAATAAGCAAACTTGAATTTATTAATTTTTTTGTTACTTTTAAAGAAATTAAATTTATTGTATTATAAAAAGAAATTTCATTTAATGAACTTTTATTTAAATTTTTATTAATATTTGTACTTATTATTAAATTTTCTATTTTGAAATTTAAATCTTTTTGAAAATTTAATATAAAATTATTAATTTTATCATATAAACCATTTTCAATATTATTTGAAGTTAAAATAAAATTCTCATCATCATCTTTATTTTTATATTTTTTAAATATATCAATAAATAACTTATCATTAAAATTTTTTATTGAAAAATTTTTTAAATTCTCAATTTGAAGTTTTAAATCATTAATTAAATAAATAAATTCTTTTTGAAATTCATTTAATAAAATAATTGATTTATTTAAATTATTTTCAAAAGAATTTGGAATTTCAGAACATTTTATCATTTCAATTGGAATACAATCAACTAAATGATTTTGATGATTTTTATAAATACAAATATTACAATTGAGTCCATTCAAATAACAATTATCATTAATACATAAAATATTTTGTTTATTTATATGTTCGCATCTCATAATATTTCTATTATTTATTTTTAACTATTAAATATAATTAATATTTAAATAATATTTTATTTTTAATAATAATAATATAAAATAATTTTATTTAATTTAATAACTTTTTAATAATTTATCTGTTTCAAATTCATAATAATCTTCTTTTTTTATATTTTCATTTTTATTTATTATAAATTGAATACCAAATAATAAAAGTCCAATTACTATTAAAAATAATAAAATACTATAAACGTAACTAAAACTTTCTTCATTTAATCTTAAATCGTTTGTTGATAATTTATAATTTAAAAATTTATTATCTACATTTTCTTTTTGAATGTATTCATCTAAAGGTTTTTTTATTATTGAAGAATTTTTTTCTTTATCCATTTGTTCAACTAGTAATTTATCTTCTTTTTTATGAAGTTTTTTTTCTTCTTTTATTTCTTTTTTTAATTTTTTTAAATCTTTTTTATTTTTTGAAGAATTTATATTTTCTTCAGAAAATAATTCATTTAATTCTTCTTTTGAATAAGATGTTTTAATTTTATATAAATTTAAATTTTGATTATTGTCTGTTTGTAATAAATTTTCAATATTATCATTAATATCATAAAATTTTACAAATAATTTTGAAGAATTTTCTTCAATTTCATTAGATTTTATTGAAATAAAATATAATGTAATAATTATGTAAAAAAATATTTTCATAATTTTATTATTTTAAATTAATAAATTATTATAAATATAAAATCTATTGAAAAAATTTTTATAATTCAATAAAAAAATATATTTTAATAATAATTTTATTAAAATTAAATTGATTTTATATTAATAATTAAAAAATTTAAATTATAATAACATAAAATCAAAACAAAAAATGTTATCAGTTCAAACCGAAAAAAATATAATTCAAATATTATTAACATTATCCGAAGGAGAAAGAAACATAGAAGTTAGTAGACAAGTTTTATCAGATAATTATGATTTTGATTCAATGCAAATATTTAAATATTTAGATATTGAAGGAAAAAATTACATTGATTCAAATAATATAATAAACTTTTTAAGATTTAAAAACATTCCCGTTAATAATTTTGAAGTTTATTTTTTAATATTTTTTTATGATTTAGATTTTGATGGTTATTTATCATATTCTGAATTTTTAAATTTAATTCAAAGTGAAAAAAGTTTAATGAAACAAATCGATACAAATAAAAGAATTGATAAATTATCTTATAATATTGAATATTCTTTAACAAAATTATTAGAAAAAGAAATTATTTTAACAAGAAATTTATTAAATTTACTCAAAAATTTACAAAATAAATGTGATTTTAATATTCATAATATTTTTCATTTTATTACAAAATATAATTATATTACAACAAATAATTTACAGTTTTTTTTTGATATAAATTGTGTAAATTATTTACAAAGTGATTTAAATTATATAATGAAAAGATTAGATATAAATAAAGATGGAAAAATTGATTTTATTGAATTTCATAATTTTTTTGGATTTCCAAATTGTAGTATTTGTTGCCCTTGTATTCAATGTGAAAATTGTGGATGTTTATGTTTAAATTGTGAAATTTGTAATGAACTTAATAAAGATCATAATCATTTAAAGTTTGTAAATCAAAGTTTTAATCATAATAATAGAAAAAGTTGGGAAATGATTAATAAAGATAATAATATCAATATATTAAATGATAATTTTAATAAAAATGGAGAAAATAATAATTTTTCTAATACTAATATTGAAATGAAAGATACAAAACAAAGTGATTTTAATAATAATAATATTAATAATATTAATAATAATAATAATAATTATATTGATAATGTTAATGACAATAATAATAATTTTAATAATAATAATGAGAATTATAATAATAATTTTAATAATAACAATGAGAATTATAATAATAATTTTAATAATAATATTGAAAATAATAATAATAATGATAATGTAAATTCATTAAATATAAATAATGAAAATCAAATAAATAATAATAATAATGAAAATGATATGTTAATTTATCCTTCACAATCTAATTCATATAATATGCAAATTAACAATCAAAATAATTTTAACAATTCTCAAATTAATAATCAAAACTCTCAAAAAATTTCAGAAACTTTACAACTTCGTAATTCACCTGAAAGAAATTTTTCTCCTTATGGAAAACTTAAGCATAATAGATTTAATTTTAATAATATTCCTCAAGATAACAACAATCAAATAATAAAAGATATAAATCCAAATCATATAGAAGAAGAACAATTAATGGTTTATTTTCGTTCTGTGATGGATGCAGAATCTCAAATAGAAAATATGAAAATTAATATAAGTAAATTAAAAGATTTTAATGTTGAATGTTGTTTTAGAATATTTGAAAAAACCACATTTAATTGTTTAAATCCAAATGATATAAAATGTACATTAAGAGAATTAGAAATTTTAGTTTCAAATTCTGATTTAGATAATTTTTTTAAGAGATTTGATATTGAAAAAAAAGGTTTCCTTGATTTTGCTGATTTTTTTGATATTATAATTCCATTTGATAAAAATTACAGAGATTCGAATGAGATAAAAGAACCTAATTGTTGTGATGGAAATTCATTTGATATATTTTCTTATACAACAAGAATATATTTAAAGAATTTATTTAATGCAATATTTAATTATGAAAGTAAATTTAATTTTATCAAAATAAATTTAACAACTTTGAGATTGAAATTATTTGATTTATTTAAAAATTTAGATATTCAAAATAAAGGTTTTTTTACTGTTCAAGATTTAAGTAATTATTTACATAGAAATAAAATATTTACAAATATGAAAGATTGTAATTTACTTTTTATTAGATTAGATAAAAATAGAGATGGAAAAGTTGATTATGAAGAATTTAAAGAAGAATTAGAAGCAATTTTTTAATAAAGAAAATCTAAAAAAAATAATTTTTTTTATTTAATTATTTAAATCATAACATTAATAATATAAATTAATATTTAAATCATTTTTTTATTTTTTTACATATTAAATATTATATATAAAATAGTAAGAAATATTTATTTAGGAATCATATTAATTATAAATATTTATATTAAAAAAATTAAACATTAATTATCATTTTTATATTTAAAATGATTATCAATAAAATTATGTTTATATAAATAAATTATAAATTGAAAATAACAATCATTTTCCGCTGATTGTTTATCATTATATTCACCAGAAGTTATTAACATTCCATTAAAATGTTTATCAGCTGAAATTTCTAATAAACATTTAAATTGTCCTTTATTATTATGAAAATCTTTTTTAAAATTAATTTTATTATTATCTTTAGATTTTATTTTTGATAAAATATCAATTAAAATACTATTTGCATTTCTTATTGTTAATTTTGCATGTGTTTCTTTTATAAAAAACATATTTTTAAATTCTTTTTCTTCATAATAATTAATTCTTATAAAATCAACAATATTAT
>JAEEGK010017029.1_pt1 | contig 15900 bp, 11 predicted proteins | sample 8958771 | NCBI WGS metagenome assembly JAEEGK01 (sample SAMN16246547, study PRJNA631951) | gut metagenome | biome: gut microbiome; feature: rumen; material: SC-attached | host: Bos | place: Iran: Karaj | collected 2018-10
ATCAAGTCCTGGACGATGTTATCCACGTGGTCGGTGACGAACATCTGGTTGCAACAGAGGGAAAGCTTGTTGCGCGCCACGGCCACGCGGTCCTTCAGCTTGGGGAAGTAGAGGATGCCCGTGAGGTTGAAAGGATAGTCCACGTTCAGGTGAATCCAGAACAGCGGCTCCTCGTTCATCGGGAAGAGGGTGCGGTAGAACTCCTTGTAGTCCTCGTCCTTCAGGTCTGCGGGGGCTTTCGCCCATAGCGGCTCCGTGTTATTGATGACCTTGTCTTTGTCCGTATCTACGTATTTGCCGTCTTTCCACTCCTGCTCCTTCCCGAAGACAATGGGGACGGGCATAAACTTGCAGTACTTGCCCAGCAGGCCCTCGATGCGGGATTTTGCGGCAAATTCGGCCGAATCGTCGTCCAGGTAGAGGGTGACCACCGTGCCTCTCTCGGCCTTCTTGCAAGCAGCCATCGTGTACTCCGGCGAGCCGTCGCAGGTCCATTTGACGGGCTTGGCATCGGCCTTCCAGGAGAGCGTCTCGATGGTGACCTTCTTCGCCACCATGAAGGCGCTGTAGAAGCCCAGGCCGAAGTGGCCGATGATGTTCTGAATCTGGTCTTTGTACTTCTCGAGGAACTCTCCGGCCGAGGAGAAGGCGATCTGGTTGATGTACTGGTCCACCTCCTCTTCCGTCATGCCGATACCGTTATCGATGATCTTCAGGGTTTTGGCTGCCTCGTCCAGTTCGATGTGCACCTGCAGCTCGCCCAGTTCCTCCTTGCAGTCGCCGCTGGCCGCCAGGGCCTTCATCTTCTGGGTGGCATCCACCGCATTAGCGACCAGTTCCCTGAGGAATATCTCGTGGTCGCTGTACAGGAATTGTTTGATAACCGGGAAGATGTTCTCGGTAGTTACGCCAATTTTACCTTTGTTTGCCATATCTGATACTTTTAAAACTCAAAACCGGCCCCTTGTGAGGCCGGTTCGAGAATAGTCAAATTGCAAGCCAATGCGGCCCGCGCTGACAAAATGGCAGTTACTTGTACAGGAACCGCCGGATGGACATCTTCGGGGTTTTCTCGAAGGGTCTGTCCATCAGTTCCACCTTGGCAATCTGGCTGTAGTTGGGAAGCTGACGGTTGGCGCCCAGGCGGATGTTCTCCGGAATCTCCGCCTTGGCCTCATTATCCAGCAAGGCCTTGGCGATGGCTTGCTCGTCCGGGAAGACCAGGGCGACCAGTTTGCCTCCGCGGTCCACCACCACGCTTTCCAGTACGTAGTTCTGGTTGTTCACCACGGCTTCCAGTTCCTCCGGGTAAATGTTCTGGCCGGAAGGCCCCAGAATCATGTTCTTGGAACGGCCGCGGATGAAGATGTTGCCATCGGCATCCATGATACCGAGGTCTCCGGTGCGGAGCCAGCCGTCTTCCGTGAAGGCGTTGGCCGTGGCTTCTTCATTCTTATAATAGCCGATGGTGATGTTTTCACCGCGGGCCTGGATTTCACCTACCACGTGGTGCGGGTCTTCGGAGTCAATGCGGACCTCGGCCACGTCCACGGCCTTGCCGCAGGAACCGGCCACATACTTGGTCCAGTGCTCGTAGGCCAGCAGAGGGCAAGCTTCCGTCATGCCGTAACCCACCAGGTAGGGGAACTTGATTTTCTTGAACAGGCGCTCTACCTCCGGGTTGAGGGCGGCGCCGCCCATGATGAACTCCTGCACGTTGCCACCGAAAGCCTGTACCAGGCCGTCCTTAACCTTCTTGTAGATGATGTTGTTGAGGCCGGGAACCTTGGTGAGCATTTTGACGATTGGTTTGTCCAGGGTGGGTTTGACCTTGGATTTGTAAATCTTCTCCATCACCAGCGGAACGGTGATGAGGAGGTAGGGCTTTACCTCGGCGAAGGCCTTGATGAGGGAAGCCGGGGTAGGGGCCTTGCCCAGCCAGTAAATGGACGTTCCGTTGCAGAGGGGATAGAGGAATTCGATCACGAGGCCGTACATGTGGGCCATGGGCAGCATGGATACCATCTTGTCTCCGGCGGGCACGTTGCGCTGGCTGAAGTCTACGTTGGCACTGAAGTTACGGTAGGTGAGCATGACGCCCTTGGGGTCTCCGGTAGAGCCGGAGGTGTAGTTGATGGTGGAGAGGTCGTCCCAGTTGTCGGTGGGGAAGACAACGTCCTCGGGCCCGAAGCCCTTGGGGTACTTCTCGGCGAAGAGCTGGTCCAGGTTGTCTACGGCTTCCTGGATCTTGGCGTCGCGGCAGAAGAGTACCTTCCAGTTGTCTACGTCGAAGACCACCTTGAGGGCGGGCATTTTCTCCGGGTCCATCTTGGCCCAGCGGGCGGCGTTGGTGAACAGGGCGATGCTGTCGCTGTGGTTCACCAGGCCCATGACGCTCTCGGGGGTGAAATCGGCCAGGATGGGGACGATGACCGTCTCGTAGGTATTGACGGCCAGGTATGCAAAGCCCCACTTGGCGCCGTTGTTGGCGCAGAGGGCTATCTTGTCTCCTTTCTGGAAGCCGGCTTTCTCAAACACAATGTGGAAGCGGGCAATGTCCGTTGCCATCTGTGCGTAGGTGAAGGAGTCTCCTCCGATGGTGTTGAGGGCAGGTTTGTTCCAGAACTTTCGGGTTGCGTCCTGCAGACGCTGCAGATAATGCGGATAGTTGGTTGCCATAATCTGTTCTTAAGGTTTTAGTACATCCACAAAGATAGCAATTTTTTTGAAAAATCAGTATATTTGCAGAATATGAGACGCAAACCCATCATAGCGCTTATCTACGACTTCGACGGCACCCTTTCTCCGGGAAACATGCAGGAATTCGGCTTCATCCAGGCCATCGGCCAAACCCCCGCCGAGTTCTGGGACAAGAGCAACCGCATTGCCGTGGGACAGGACGCCTCCAACATCCTCGCCTACATGAAGCTCATGTTTGATGAGGCCAAGGCCAGCGGCATCAAGCTCACCCGGGAAGACTTCGCCCGCTATGGGAAGGACATCAAGCTGTACGAAGGCGTGAGGGACTGGTTCCAGAACGTAAACGACTACGGAAAGGCGCACGGAGTCATCATCGAGCACTACATCAACTCCTCCGGTCTTACGGAAATCATCGAGGGCTCTCCCATTGCCAGCGCCTTCAAGCATGTCTTCGCCGGCAGTTTCATCTACGATGAGAAGGGGGAGGCCGAATGGCCCGGCATCGCCGTGGACTACACCGCCAAGACGCAGTACCTGTTCAAGATCCAGAAAGGCATTTTCTCCTCCCGCGACGCCGAGAAAGTGAACGAGTCCCTGGCCGATGAAGCCAAGCGCATCCCGTTCACCAACATGATCTACTTCGGAGACGGAGAAACCGACGTCCCTTCCATGAAGCTGGTCTCCATGTTCGGGGGCAATGCCATCGCCGTCTTCGACCCTTCCCGCCCCGCCAAGAAGGCCGTAGCGCAGAAGCTGCTCCGCCAGGGGCGCGTCAACTTCATTACGCCGGCATCCTACACGAAGGATTCCCGCACCTTCCGTCTGGTCTGCGCCATCATAGATAAAATCAAAGCAGACAGTGAATTACATCAATTCAGCCGATACAGGTAAATGAGAAAACTGAAAATAGGCATGGTGCAGCAGCACTGCACCGCCGACATCCCCGCCAATATAGAGAGCCTGAAGAGCTATATCCGGGAAGCCGCCTCCAAGGGCGCCCAGCTCGTGGTCCTTCAGGAACTGCACAATTCCCTTTATTTCTGCCAGGAGGAAAACGCCCGGCTGTGTGACCTGGCCGAGCCCATCCCCGGCCCCTCCACCGAGACCTTCGGCGCACTGGCGAAGGAACTGGGCGTGGTGCTGGTGCTCTCGCTTTTCGAGCGCCGCACCCCGGGCATCTACCACAACACCGCCGTCGTCATCGAGGCCGATGGTACCATCGCCGGCAAGTACCGCAAGATGCACATCCCCGACGACCCTCTCTTCTACGAGAAATTCTACTTCACCCCCGGAGACATGGGCTTTGAGCCCATCAAGACCTCCGTGGGCACCCTGGGCGTCCTGGTGTGCTGGGACCAGTGGTATCCCGAGGCCGCCCGTGCTATGGCCCTCAGCGGAGCCGAGCTCCTCATCTATCCCACAGCTATCGGCGGCGTCCCCACGGACCCCGACTGGGAGCAGGCGCAGCAGCGCCAGGCCTGGCAGCTCGTTCAGCGCGGCCACAGCGTAGCCAACGGCCTCCCCGTTATCACCGTTAACCGTACGGGCGTGGAACCGGACCCCACCGGTCACTCTACCGGCATCGATTTCTGGGGCCATTCGTTCGCTACCGGTGCCCAGGGAGAGCTCCTCACGGAGTTTGAAAAGGCCGAAGAAGGCGTGCATGTAGTGGAAGTGGACCTGGAACAGTGCGAGTATGTCCGCCGCGGCTGGCCCTTCCTCAGGGACCGCCGCATCGACGCCTACGATGTGCTTCTCAAACGCTTCGGAAAATGAGACTTCCTGCCGAGTGGGAGCCCCAGGGCTTTGTACAGCTCACCTGGCCGCATCCCGATACCGCCTGGTATGACCTTCCGCACGTACTGGACTGCTATGTGGAGGTAGCCAAGGCCATTACCCGTTACGAGCCGCTTCTCGTTGTCTGCCGTGACAAGGCCGAGTGCCTTCAGGACATGCAGGCGCGCGGCTATCAGCCATCGGCCAACGTAAAACTGGTGGAATGCCCGCTCAATGATACATGGGCGCGGGACCACGGCGCCATTTCCGTAGTAGGGGAGAAGGGTGAAAAGGCCATCCTCGACTTTGTTTTCAACGGCTGGGGCCTCAAGTTCGGAAGCGACCTTGACAACCAGATTACCCGCACCATCTTCCGGCAGGGCGCATGGGCCCCGGAGGTGCAGTACAGGGACATGCGGCCTTTCGTGCTGGAAGGCGGCAGCATCGATACCGACGGCTGCGGAACGCTTATGGCAACGTCCGAGTGCCTGCTGTCCCTGAACCGGAACGAGTATCTTTCCCGGGAAGAGATTGAGGCGCACCTCTCCCGTGCATTCGGTCTCAGGCGCATCCTGTGGCTGGATCACGGCGGAATCATAGGAGACGATACCGACAGCCATGTAGACATCCTGGCCCGCTTCTGCAGCCCGGACACCATTGTCTTCACGGCCTGTGACAATCCTTCAGATGATAACTATGCGGCCCTGAAGGCCATGGAAGAGCAGCTTCGTACCTTCCGCACCCTTGACGGAAAGCCTTACAATCTGGTTCCGCTTCCCCTGCCGGAGCCCCTGTACCTGGACGATTACCGTCTTCCGGCCTCCTATGCCAACTTCCTGGTGGTGAACGGCGCCGTCCTCATGCCGGGTGCCGGTTCTGCGCTGGATGAGGTGGCTGCATCCCAGTTACGTCGAGCCTTCCCCGGGCGCAAGGTAGAAATAATAGACTGCCGTGCCCTGCTCTCAGGACACGGCGGTCTTCATTGCATTACCATGAATTACCCGGAAGGGTTCTAGAAAATCTCTCCCAGGTTAAAGCTAACTCCCACCGTTGCGGCAGGGAAGATGGCCAGTCGGCCTCCGCTCGAAGTAAAGGCGGAGGGTTTGGTGGCAATGGCCTGCAAATCAACGGTAAGGCCGATGGTAGGACTGACGCGGAACTCGTTGAGAATACCAGCCCCAATGCCCCAGGAATAGGTCTTTGCTACCTTGAGCGCGCCTGTATTCACCTGGAGTGACAGATCCCAGATACGGTCTGTCTTATCCGGCCCCATGATGCTGCTGGTGAGGCAGTACAGGAAGTCTGCATGGATGTAGTGGAAACTGAAACTCTGCCCGGCGGGTATGGCTTGTATGTCCAGCTCCTGGCCGCATTGGTTCCGGAAGCCGTGGAAGCCAAGGCGCGTTCCTACATAGGGGTTCCACCATTTCCCCACTTGAATATCGCCGGCAAAGCCAGCGTTACCCCAGGTTTTGGGGCTGAGCGGATGCAGGATGGTGGCGTTGACGCCCACGCTAACGTTGACAAAACTGTCCTCCAGGAACTGAGCCTGCGCCTTCTCGGAAATGAGAAGGGCCGCAAAAAGGCTGATGAGGGGGATGATAATTCTTTTCATGGCTATTTATGAAAAAAGCACCTCCTCTGAGAGGTGCTTTCTTATTATAATGTATAAGTCTTGACTTACTTGACCTCGATGGTGACCACGCGGTTCTTGGCGGCGCCGTTGAACAGCTGGACAGAAGCACCATGGGCTGCCGTCTCGATGTTTTCCTCGGAGGCACCGGCCTTCTTGAGGAGGTTGACAACGGTCTTTACGCGCTGCTCGGAGAGCTGCTGGTTGCGCTTGGCAGAGCCGGTCTGTTTGTCGGCGTAGCCGTTGACGGAGAGCTTGGTGTCGGGGGTGAGGACGCTCTGGGTGAAGAACTCCAGGTGAGCCTTCTCACGGGCCGAGAGCTGGGCGCTGCCGCAGTCGAAGTAGAGGGTGATGGGGGAACCGGGCTTCACGTCTACGGCGGTGAAGGTACCGTTCTCATACAGGTAGGTCTGGCCGTTTACGAGCTGACGGTAGGGAGCGAGCTGCTTCTCCAGCTGGGCAGCCTTGTCACGCAGGGCGGCGTTCTCCTTTTCGAGGGCAGCGGCTTTCTCTGCGAGAGAGTTGTACTGCTCCACGGTGAAGGGGACGGGGATGATGGCGGGAGTAATCTCGCTGTGACGGTCAAAGGTGGTCTTGCAGAGGTTGAAGGCCAGGCCGATGGTAGCCGACGGGAACAGGGCCACGCGGTCGGAGTCCGTGGTGTAAGCGGCACCCTTTCCGGCGAGAACCATCAGATCCAGGGTGACGTTGACGCGCTCGGTCACGTGGAGGATGTTGAGGAGACCCAGACCGCCGGCCCACTCATGGTTGCGGGTGGTCTTGGCGAAGGGGGTGCGGCTCTTGTTCACGTTCAGAAGACCCATGGTTGCATAGGGAGCGAAATCCCAGAAGCGGTCTGCCTTGTAGCCTGCGATGGAGTTGGAAATGTTCCAGAGGACGTCTCCATGGAAATAGTGGAAGCCGTAGGGCGTATTGGCGTCAATTCCGTTAACGTCGAAAACCTGCTTGCTGTTATTCCACATACCGTGATATCCCAGACGGGCGCCCACAGCGGGAGTCCACCACTTGCCGAAGTTTACGTCCAGGGCCAGACCCATTTCTCCCCAGGTCTTGGGCTGGGAAGGATGCATGATGGTAGAATTGATACCGGCACCGATTCCGATGAAGGTGTTGTCAAAGGCCTTGTTGGTCTCGTAGGCACCGCGCTTGGTGTTTTCCTGGGCATTTGCGCTCACGGAAACAAGGAGACTTGCTGCTGCAAGGGCTCCGAGAATCATTTTGATACCTTTCATAATTATGTTTGGTTTGTTTTTGTCTATCTTACAACCTACAAATTTAATCTTTTTTTACAGATTTGCAAAGCCTCCCGGACGAATGCAAAGAAAGCACCTCCGAGAAGGTGCTTTCCTGTGATGAATGGTTGTAAGCGAAACTTACTTGACCTCGATGGTGACCACGCGGTTCTTGGCGGCGCCGTTGAACAGCTGGATGGTAGCACCGTGAGCGGCGGTCTCGATGTTTTCCTCGGAGGCGCCGGCCTTCTTGAGGAGGTCAACAACGGTCTTTACGCGCTGCTCGGAGAGCTTCTGGTTGCGCTTGGCGGTACCGGTCTGCTTGTCGGCGTAGCCGTTGACGGACAGCTTGGTGTCGGCGTTCACGACGTTCTGGGTGAAGTACTCGAGGTGGGCCTTCTCACGGGCGGAGAGCTTGGCGCTGCCGCAGTCGAAGTAGAGGGTGAGAGGGGAACCGGCCTTTACGTCAACAGCGGTGAAGGTGCCGTTCTCGTAGAGGTAGGTCTGGCCGTTCACGAGGTTCTTGAAAGGAGCCAGCTCGTTCTCGAGGGCAGCGATCTTGTCCTTGAGGGCGGCGTTCTCTTTCTCCAGGGCAGCCACTTTGTCGGCGAGGGCATTGTACTGCTCGGTGGTGAAGGGCACGGGAATCACGACGGGGGTGATGCTGCTGTGACGGTTAAAGTTGGTCTTGCCCAGGTTGAAGGCGAGGCCGATGGTGGCAGAGAGCGGGAACTCGAAGGTGCCGATGGACTTTACCGTGGCCACCTGGTAGGTCTTGGCCTTGGCAATCATGGCGCGCAGGTCCAGGGTGATGGCAACGCGGTTGGACACGCGGAAGGTGTTGTAGAAACCACCGCCCATGATCCACTCGTTATCCTTGTTTACGCGGGCGTAACCACCGGAGATGTAGGGGTTCACGTTCCACACGCGGGTCTCTTTGTAACCCCAGAAGGTGTTGATGAAGTTCCAGAGGAGGTCTCCGGTTACGAAGTGCTGGGGAGTCTTTCCGAAGCCTTCACCCTTGACGTCGTTGGAGATACCGAGGTAGTTGATACGGCCGCCGATGAACGGAGTCCACCACTTACCGAAAGCTACGTCGATGGCCAGACCGCCTTTGCCCTGAGCGAAAGGAATGCCTTCCTTGTTCTGGAGGTTAAGACCGGCGTTGATACCTGCACCGATGCCGATGAAGGTGTTGTCAAAGGCCTTGTTGGTCTCGTAGGCACCGCGGACGACCTTACCGTTTTCGTCGCGGTTTGCATTCTCCTGAGCGTTGGCGTTCAGGGAGAACAGGAGGCTTGCAGTTGCAAGGGCTCCGAGAATCATTTTGATACCTTTCATAATTAAGTTATTGTTTTAAAATATCTTTTCTCTCACTTATAGGGTATAATCCACCCTATTATCAACGCAAAGTTATGCAATATTTTCCGGTGAACCAAATTTTCCGGGGAAAACTTTTTATTATTTTAGTCAAAAGAATGTATCTTTGCAGCGCATCAGTACCTTATATGGAGTTCAGTTTACAGTCATCATACGCGCCTTCCGGAGACCAGCCGGAGGCTATCGACCAGCTTTGCAAAGCCCTCGGGGAAGGCGTGAACAATGTCACGCTCCTCGGCGTCACGGGATCGGGAAAGACCTTCACCATGGCCAACGTCATCCAGCGCCTGCAGCGTCCGGCCCTCATCCTGAGCCACAACAAGACGCTGGCGGCACAGCTCTACGGTGAGTTCAAGGCCTTTTTCCCGCACAATGCCGTAGAGTATTTCGTGTCCTACTATGATTACTATCAGCCGGAGGCCTACATCCCCACGACAGATACCTATATTGAAAAGGACCTTTCCATCAACGACAAGATTGATGAGCTGCGCGTAAGTGCGGCATCGGCCCTCATGAGCGGAAGAAGGGATGTCATTGTCATTTCCTCCGTGAGCTGCCTGTACGGCATCGGCAATCCCGACGACTTCCACGACCAGACGGTTACGGTGCGGAAAGGAGAGCAGATGTCCATGACGCGCCTCCTTTATAAGATTGTAGATGCCCTCTATTACCGCACGGAGACCGACTTCAAGCGCGGCTCCTTCCGCGTGCGCGGGGACACCGTGGATATCTTCCTCGGAGGGGCCGATTACGCCGCCCGCATCGAATTCTTCGGGGACGAGGTGGACCGCATCGCGCTCATCGACCCGGTGAGCGGCGCCGTTTTCGAAGAGCTGGAGAAGATAGACCTCTATCCGGCCAAGAACTTTGTCACTTCCAAGGAAAAGGGAGCCAAGGCCGTGAGCCAGATTCAGGAGGACCTGGTGAAGCAGGTAGAGTACTTCGAGTCCATCGGCAAGTTCCTGGAGGCCAAGCGCCTGAAGCAGCGCGTGGAGTACGACATCGAGATGATCAAGGAAATGGGCTACTGCCCCGGCGTGGAAAACTATTCCCGCTACTTTGACGGCCGAAAGCCCGGTCAGCGCCCTTTCACCCTCATTGACTATTTCCCCGACGACTTCCTGGTGTTCATCGACGAGAGCCACGTGACGCTTCCGCAGATCCGGGCCATGTACGGGGGTGACCATTCCCGCAAGGAAACGCTGGTGGAGTACGGCTTCCGCCTTCCCGCCGCCAGCGACAACCGGCCGCTTACCTTTGACGAGTTCGAGGCCGTCACGCATCAGACCGTGTATGTGAGCGCCACACCGGCCGACTACGAACTGGAGAAGTCCGAGGGCCTGGTGGTGGAGCAGATTGTGCGCCCGACGGGCCTCCTGGATCCGCCCATCGAAGTGCGTCCTACCAAGAACCAGGTGGACGACCTCATGGAGGAGATCCGGCAGCGGGCCGAAAAAGACGAACGCGTCCTGGTTACCACTCTTACCAAACGCATGGCCGAGGAACTGGACAGCTACTTTGGCCGTAACGGCGTACGCTGCCGCTACATCCACTCCGACGTAGACACGGCCGAGCGGGTGGAGATTATCGAGGACTTCAAGAACGGCCTGTTCGACGTGCTCATCGGCGTCAACCTTCTCCGCGAGGGCCTGGACATCCCCACGGTGTCCCTCGTGGCTATCCTGGATGCCGACAAGGAGGGCTTCCTCCGCAGCGGCCGTGCGCTCACCCAGACCGCCGGCCGTGCCGCCCGCAATGTCCATGGCCTCGTGATCATGTATGCCGATTCCATCACCCAGAGCATGGACGAGACCATCCGCGAAACCGCCCGCCGCCGCGCCAAGCAGCAGGAATACAACCAGCTGCACGGCATTACGCCCACCCAGGTGCAGACCCGCGCCAACGTGCTCATGAGCGAGCTCGTCAAATCCGGCGAAGATACCACCCACGTCTCCGGCTTCCTGAACCCCGTTCTGCAGAACAGCGTCACGGGCCATGTGAGCGCCCCCGACAGCGTGTCCAGCCCCGTGTATGTACCATCGGCCTCCGAACTGGGCAGGGGAGACGTCTCCGTGGGCCTCGGGCACGACGCCCGCCGCGAAGGGACATCGGCCTACGTGGACGGCTACGTGAAGGCCGACCTTGCCGCCGTCCTCCAGGACCCCGTCATCCGCTCCATGTCCCGCGAGCAGGTGGAGAAGGCCGCCGCCGAGGCCAAGCGCAAGATGCAGAAAGCCGCCGCCGACCTCGATTTCACGGCCGCCGCCCGCTATCGCGACGAAATGTGGGCGCTGGAGGAGTATCTGAAGGTGTGGAGGGAGGTGTAGCGCGTTGTCGGCCTTGCCGCGTTGACACACAGAATGCACCAGAGGCCGATTTTGCGTCAACGCGGCAGCAAAAACGCCCGTTTTGCCCAAAAACCTTGCCGCGTTGACACACAGAACGCACAGAATGGCGTTTTTGCGTCAACGCGGCCGGAGTGAGGCGCCTAAAGTCTGGAAACCTTAGCTACATGTTTGAGCGTACGAAGCTGCGAAAGCACTTTGTCCAGCTCCAGGTTGGAAGGCACCGAAATCTTCAGGGAGATCTCCCAGGTGCCGCTGCGGGGGTTCTCCGTGACGGTGAAGCTGCGGATGCTGGCCTTGAACTGGCCCACAGTCTCCAGGATGCGGCCGCTGGCGCTTTCTTCATCGGCTACAATCTTGAGTCCAACCTGGAAACTGCCGCTGGAGGGGGTATCGGCCCATCTCACCTTCTGGATCCGGTAGGGGTAGGCTTCGAGCAGGCGGGCGGCGTTGGGGCAGGTGATGCGGTGGATCTTGATGCCTTCCTCGCGCGTGACAAAGCCAAAGACGTCGTCACCGAACACGGGGTTGCAGCACTTGGCCATCTTGTAGTCTATTCCCTTGACATTCTTCGCGTTAAGTACCAGGATGTCGTCTTTGCTCTCGTAGTGGCGCTGGCTTTTGGCCGATGCTTGCACGGCCTCTGCAGCTTCCACGGAAGCGGTGTGGCGTGCTTCCTCGCCCAGGATGAAGTCCTTGATGACATTCACATCCAGAGCTCCTGAGCCGATGGCGGCGTAGAAGCCGGTGAGTCCCGGGTAGTTGTATTTCTTGCGGAACTCGGTGCGCATTTCGTCGGGGAACTCCAGCTTCCAGTTCTTGAGGCGCCGGTCCAGAAGTTCCTTTCCGTCCAGGGCGCTGTTCTGTTCCTGGGCCGCCAGGGCCTGCTTCACTTTGGAGCGGGCTTTGGCCGATACCACCCAGTTTAGCCAATCCTGCGTAGGATGCTGGTTCTTGGATGTGAGGATTTCCACCACATCTCCGGTAGCGAGTTTTTCCTTGATGGAAACGGCCTTTCCGTTCACCTTCGCGCCCACGCAGTGCGAGCCGATGTTGGTGTGGATGCCGAATGCGAAGTCCAGCACGGTGGAATCGGCGGCGAGGATGCGCAACTCGCCGGTAGGGGTGAACACGAAGATTTCCTTCGAGGGCGGCTGCGGCAGGTCTTCCTTGTTTTCGTCGGGGTGCTCCAGGGCAAAGCGGACGCTCTTAAGCCAAGTGTCCAGCGTTTCCTGCCGCTTGATGCCCTTGTAGGACCAGTGGGAGGCAAAGCCGTTCTCTGCAATGTCGTCCATTCGCTTGGTGCGGATCTGCACCTCGATGTAGGCGCCGGCCTTGTTCTTGACCGTAATGTGCAGGCTCTCGTAGCCGTTGGGCTTGGGGTTGCTCACCCAGTCCCGAAGGCGCTTGGTGTCCTGCTCATATTCTTCTGTCACAAAGCCGAATACCTTCCAGCAAAGCTCCTTTTCCAGGGCATGGTCTTCTCCGTCGCAGTCTATGATAAAGCGCATGGCGAAGACGTCGAAAACGCCCTCGAAGGGAACTTTCTGCTTGATCATCTTTTGCCAGATGGAGTAGGCTGCCTTGGTGCGGACCTTCATCTTATAGTGGATGCCGGCCGCATCCAGTTTTCCCTTGAGCGGGCCGATGAACTCTTCCATGAGCCTTTCCCGGTCCTTCTCTCCGGCTTTGAGCTTGTTGGTGATGAGGCGGTACTGCTCGGGCTCGGCGTAGTTGAGATAGATGTCCTCCATCTCCCGTTTCATGTTGTACAGGCCCAGCTGGTGCGCCAGGGGGATGTACAGCATGAGGGTTTCCAGAATCTTTCCCTCCCGGCTGGCCTTGGGGAACATCTTGAGGCTTCTCATCACTTCCAGGCGGTCGGCCAGTTTGAGCACCGTGACGCGGGGATCCGCAGAGTACTGAATGATGAGTTTCTTGTAGTTCTCAGCCTCCAGGCGCGTGTCCTTTGGCTTGATGGTGGAAATCTTGTTGAGACCGTCCACCAGCGTGCAGATGGCGCTGCCCCATTCGGCCTCCTTCACCTCCATGCCGCCCATCCGGCTGGCCTCGTGCAGATAAACGGCAGCGATGCATTCCTCCGGCAGGCCGATTTCGTCGGCCACAATGGCAGCGACGGCATCGGGATGGCCGATGAACGGAGACCCGTCGTGGCGGGTTTTGTCCTTGAGGGCCCCGGCCGCGGCGGCGCGGGCTTTTTCGATGAGGGGTGTGGTAATCATGTTACTGGGCTTTTGCTCTTTGGCGGGCCGTCAGGGCCTTCTGGAAAGCGCGGGCATTATTGAGGTGCTCGGTATAGGTAGCGGCAAACCGGTGGCTGCCGTTGAAGGAAGGGTCTGCGCAGAAGAAGATGTAGTTATGGCTCTCCGGGTGCAGAACAGCTTCCAGGCAGCTCTTGGGCGGGCAGGAGATGGGGCCCGGAGGGAGGCCGTAGTACTTGTAGGTATTGTAGGGTGAGTCTACGGCGAGGTGCGACTTGAGGATGCGCCGGGGCTCGTAGTCAAAGCAGAACGCCACGGTAGGATCGGCCTGCAGTTTCATGCCGGTGCGAAGGCGGTTGAGGTACACGCCGGCAATGGTGGGCTGCTCGGGAACGTAGCGGGTTTCCCCGTCCACAATGGAGGCAAGGGTGACGGCTTCCTGCGGAGTCATGCCCTGGGCATGGGCTGCGTCTATCCGCTCCGGGGTCCACCAGGCATCGCGCTCCTTGGCAAAGCGGTCAAAGATGTCCCGCACCGACGCCGTCCACATCATCTGGTAGGTGTCGGGGATGACCATGGTGAATACCTGTTTGCAGTCTACTCCATAGTTTTTGAGGGAATCCTCGGAGAAGATGAAGGAGGCTACGTCTACGGAGTCTACCAGCATCTGGGCGCCAATCTTGCGCGCCAGCACGCCCGGAGTGCGGATAGCGCCGGAAAGCGTCAGGTTCACGGGCGTCTGCCAGCCCTTGTGGAGCATGCGCGTGACATATACGCTGGTGCAGGTGGAGTCTATGCGGTAGTGGCCCACCTCCAGGGTTTCCACGTCCTTGAATACGCGGCGAAGGCTGGCGGGCTTACGGACTTGTCCGCTTGCGATGATGCTGTCGCAAACGGTCTCCGGCTCCATCCAGGGGTATACATATACGTCCAGGGCACCCTCAAAATTGGGAGATTTGTGGTCGTACCAGTACCGATAGGCTTTGACGCCGGCAAACAGGCCGATGACCAGGGCGGCAGCAATGCAGATCCAGATCCACTTTTTCATAGGCTAGCGAAGTTTAAGTTCATCGAGGTGGTGAAGCGTTACCGGCTCCTTGAGGCCGTTAAGCTTGCGGATGGCTTTCTCCTTTACGGCAAAGCGCTGGCAAATGGCATGGAAGTCTTCTCCGTCCTCTTCTACGATGTATTTCTCCAGGCCTTCCTGGGCCTTGTTTTTCTTGGCGGCTAGGTACACGATGGTGCCGGGCAGGAGTTCGGGCTCTCCCTTCAGGTCATTGTAACGCAGAATCTCGCGTTTAAAGAGGTGATACTCCTTGGCGATGGATGCGTAGGTCTCTCCCTCCATGGCATACACGAAGGGAACGCCGTTGAGGGAATACAGCCTGCGGTCCAGGCTGAAGGAGAACTCTTCCGAGACCGGAACGGAAATGGCCGTGTTGGTGCGGATGATAACCGGCTCTTCAATCTTGTGAGGAGGTGCCGGCATGGCGGCAGCTTCCTGCGGCGTCATGGTGTCATAGCGGGAGAGGTCGTAGTCCTCAATGTATTTGATGAGCTTGGCGGGGTAATGGGGGTCTGTGGCATAGCCGGCCTTCTTAAGACCGTAGGCCCAGCCCTTGTAGTCTGTGGTCTCCAGGTCAAAGAGGAACTTGTAGCGGTCCCGGTAACGGAGGAAGTCCGAGTGGTCCCGGAAGCTCTCCTCCGGGGAGTCGTACACGCGGAAACACTCTCCCCGTGCGTCGTCGTCGTGATACATGGTCTTGCCCTTCCATCCCACATGGCACTTGATGCCAAAGTGGTTGTTGCCCTCCTTAGCCAGGCGCGAAAGCCCGGCGCCGGACTCTAACAGGCCCTGCGCCAGCGTGATACTGGCGGGTACCCCGCTTCTGTGCATCTCCTCAACGGCAAGAGATGCATAGCGTTTGACATAACGTTCCTGGGGCGTATCGTCCCCCGCTGCCCATGCGAGCAGCCCTAGCAAAAATATAGCGGCTACAAGAATTTTCTTCATAGCCGCTAAGTTACGAAAAATTCTTCAAAACTGGATTCTATCTACAATGCCGCGTTGACACGTGGAATGCACAGAATGGTGATTTGACGTCAACGCGGCAAGGTTTTGTGTCGTTTTTGCCAAAATGCTTGCCGCGTTGACACATAGAATGCATAGAATGCCATTTTCCTGTCAACGTGGCCAAGCTGTTGCAGGTGGGCAACCGAAACGTTGCAGGTGGAACCTCAAATTGTTTCAGGTGGAGCAGCAGTTAGTTACGCCGTGGCGGCTAAGTCGCTCAAAATCAATTCGGTAGATTAACTGACGGGTGCTCAGAATATACCCGTCAGTTGTGCTAATGAACTGGTAATCAGCGCCATGAGTGCCACGGGTTTGGGGCCCCCGGCATACGCCTCCCACCTGCAAGGTTTCGCCTTTCCATCTGCAACGGCAAATAGGGTGAGCCACACTGAAACCACAATATAAGGCAGCGGCAGCGGCACTGCGGAGGAGGGAGACCCTCCCGGGGGCTTGCGCACCCCCGCGCAAGGGGAGGGGGTATTCTAAGACTTTTGCAAGTCTTTTTTGGAAAAAGTGA
>JAEEGK010017031.1_pt1 | contig 15899 bp, 10 predicted proteins | sample 8958771 | NCBI WGS metagenome assembly JAEEGK01 (sample SAMN16246547, study PRJNA631951) | gut metagenome | biome: gut microbiome; feature: rumen; material: SC-attached | host: Bos | place: Iran: Karaj | collected 2018-10
ATATTTTAAAAAATAATTTAAATCTTTATGTAATGATTTTTCCATTATAATTGAATACACATTTATTTTTCGATTCGTTATTTTATCATTATAAATTGCATAAACATAAACAAAATATTTTCCAAGCAATGATTTAGTATAAAAACATTCATTTTTTATCATTGAATTTCTAATAACATTATCCATATCACAAAATTGAACTTTAATTGCATATTCTTTATTATTATTTTTTGCAAGATAAATATTTCCTTGACCACCACTTGAAAATTTCTCTATAAATCTAAATCCTTTATTTTGAAAAATTTTGTTTAATTCTTTTATACTTATCTCTTCCATTTTATTAATAATTCTTTCCATTTTCAAATATTTATTAATTAATTTATAGATTTAAAACAAATCATTTAGTTCAAAATATAATTTTTAATATTATGTTTTTAAATACAATTATAAATAACTAGAAATCTTTCTAATAGTTATTCAATTTTTGATCTTAATAACACAAATAAACAATGAAAATTTTATAAAAAAGACAAGTAAAATTAATAAGAATCAAATTGATAATTATACTTATTTAACTAATTTAGAGGAAAAGATAGAGCTTTAAAAATAGAAGAATATCAAAATATAAAACATATAATAATCTCATCTTTAATTTCTTCATTATATACTTATTTTTTTAGTTTAATACATTTAATATATAATGAAAAATAAACTTTTTACTGGTTTATTTAATAGAAAATTATATTTAATTTTATTTATAACATTTGTTAATAACATTTATTTAAACAATTAGAATTGTATATAATGTAATTGTTGGAATTCCCATTACAATAATATTAACTTATTTTTATTCTTGATCTAAAAATAAAGAAAAATGTGGTTTTATAATCAAAATTAATGTACTTTTCATTGCTTTTAAATGGATAATTATTTTTTTTTGCCTTTTGTGGTTTTTTTTGAACCCTTTTTATTATAGCACTACAATTAAAGAAAAGGATAGAAAAGGAAATATTAATATCAATAAACTGAAAATATTAATATAATTTAAATTTTTTTTTGTATTTAGGTTTATCATGAAAAATGTAGGAATGAAATAAAAAACAATTGTATAAATATAATATTGAACAAATTTTTAGATAATTTATTTAGAAAGAGTAAATGATTAGAAGTTTTTAGAAAATCATCCCAAAAAAATAATTTTTATTTTTTATATTTTATTGTTATATAAATATGGAGTATAGAACTAAGAAAAATTTATTTAGAGAAAAAATGAAACAATGTTATAAAGAATTAAATGACTTTCATAATAGATTAAACAAAGTAGAATCATCAAATAATAAAATAACATCTTTATCAAAAAAAAATGAGAAAAAAATAAGATTATTTGATAAAGTAATGAATTCCCCATCAAAGCAAAATAGATATCATAAAAATATTATATATTTAATAGAAGAAGCAAAAAGAGATAATTTAGGTTATAAGAGTTTTTTAAGTTTCAATAATGAAGATACGCCAAATAATAATATTTTTAGTAATAGATTTAATAGACCAAATAAATTTATTAATTTTCAATCTCCAAATTCTTCTTTTACTATAGGAAAAAGTTTAGATAATATTTCAAGAAATTATAAAAAAAGAGATAATTTAAAAAAAGAAATTATGACTCAATTAGAAAGTGATAAAAAAAAAAATTCTACTCTTAGTTCTTCTTATTATTCATTTAATAAATCTTTTAGGGATTTTTAAAAAGAATGGAAAAAAGAAATAAAGTAAAATTATAATTAGGTGAAGAAATATATTTTTTATAAATATAATTTCTTTTGGTATTTTTATTTAAAATTATTTAAAAATTATGTAAAAATAAAACATTTATCATTAAAAAATTATTTTTTAAATTTGAATAATAAAAAAAATATTAACAAATAATAAAATTCTCATCTCCATCTTCCATAATAAATCCTTCATCTAGTAAATTTTTAATAACCCCTTGAACAGCATCACTTCTAATTTTTTTATTTAAAATTCCATTTAATTCTCCTTTTTTCAAATTTTTGGTTCCTTTCCTACTAATATCATTTAAAATATTTTGTGCAATTTCAAAAGGATTTCCATTATTAAAATTACTATAATTATTATTATTCCCATAATTATAATTATTATTATTATTATTATTAAAATTACTATTTACATTTCTTGCATTTTTTGCAATATCTCTTGCATTTCCAATATCATTTTGATAACTTCCTTTTTTTAATTCTTGTATTCTTCCAGTTAAATATAACCAAGAATTAATAACTTGAAGAGAATGATGAAAAATATCATTATCTTTTAATAAAACAATTTTAGCACCTTGAACATTTTTTTCTTTTTTATAAACTTTAACAGTTCCAAAAATTTTCACAACTTTCTTTTTTCCATCCCAATAAAAACCATTTAAACCAGTATTATCTTGATTTTCAGTATTATTATAAAAAGTAACATCAATTGAGCCTGTTTGATCCCAAATTGTCACTTTAACACGAGCCTCGAATTCCTTATAATCTGTAACATAACCAACAATTATTATATCTCCTAATTGAACTTCTCTATATTCTACTGTCTCGTCTTGAGTCACTGTGGAAGAGTGAAGTATGTGTGCTGTTATAGGGATTAATCCTCCTCGTTCACGATGAGTGTATTGAGATTTTCCACGGTTTGGAGTCTCCTCATATGGAGTAGATGATGTGTCATTTAAGTACCCGCCAGAATCCATTTCTTTAGTTTTTTTATTTTTATTTTTTTGGGTTTTTAAAATTTTTTTTTAATTATTTTTTTTTTAAATTTTTTTTTTATTTATTTTATTTTTATATCATTATAAAAATATTTCTTATTTTTTTATCCCATAAAAAATTTAAAAAAAAAAATTCTAAAAAATTTAAAATTTAGGTAAAGGAATTCTAACTTTTTGTGGAACTCTTTCCATATTCTGTGGAAATACCCCTCTTTTCATTTCCATATCTCTAGTAGCTTTCCCAACATGAATTTCAGCTTCACTCCTTTTATGAGTTCTAATCTGTGGTCCAACACTTGAATAAATTTCATAAGTTTCATTTTTAGTCCAAGTTTTATTAAAGAGTCCTTTTCTAATATCTTTTCCAATACTAAAATGAGGTAAATTCCTATGAATACTGGTGTACTTGCTTTTCAAAACATCATATTTTCCAGGGCCAACAACATCACCGGTTCCAGTTAAATTAGTTAAAGTAAGAGCTTTATATTTTTCTCCAATAATATAAGTGAATCCTCTTGGTTTTGTTAAATATAAACTTGGTTCATATCTCCCTGGACCAGGAACTTTCTCTTTAAAATCATATTTAACTCTTGGTTCAAGTGGCATTGCTCCTCCAATTTTTCTATCCCATTTCTTTGGAATTTTCCCTAAGTCATCCTTCTCTGAATATGGATGGTCATAATATTCAAATCTCTCACCTTGATATAAAGGTGGTCTCTTAGCGTTACCTATTCTCCATTTAGGAGCATATTTGTACTTGTAGTATTCCTCATCTGCTGGTGTATATATAGGACCAGGAGTGTCTTTTGGGATCTTCACAACACTACCTGCTGTCGCGAAACGATCTGCTTTACCTAGAGACCAGATCGGCTCTGTAAATTCGTCTCCTAATATTAATTTACCAAATGATGTGTATGAACGCTTTTTTAATTCTTCTTCTTCACGATGATCTATTTTTTTTATATGGTTATATAATTTTTTATTTTTTTACAATGTTTTAAGGCTATTGCCGCTTTTTGAGCCTCTTCTTTCTGCTTTTCTTCTTCTTTTTCTTTTAGTTCTAAGTCGGCCATTGGTTTTTTATTTTTTAATTAATTTTTTATTTTTTTTTTCCAACGTATTTTATAAGGGTTGATAGGATTTTTTTGGTGATTTTTTAAATAATTTTTTTGAATTTGGTTATTTTTGTTATCGAAATTATATTTTTTTTTTTGAATTTTTTTTAGTTTTTTTCATGGAAAAATGGATTTCTTCTTCTTATGAATTACCTTCTGTTTTTGTTGTTGGAAATAATATTCAAAGTTTACAAATTGTTCTAAAATATTATGAAGGCTTAATAATAAATTCTCAATATTTAACATATGTTTCATCAAATCTTTTAGAAGAAACTCAATATTCAAAAATTAATAATTTAATTAATTCATATAATCAAAAAGCAAATTGTAATAATTATATAAGATTAAAAAATAAAAATAATAGTATAGAATATATAGGATTAACTCATTTGGGAAAAATAATAAAAATAAATCCTTTATTATATAATGATTTAATTATTAGAGAAGATTGCATTTTATGTTTTAATGAAACATTAAATTTAATTGAAGACGATGAAATAAAAAAAAGAATAAATGATTCTGTAAATAATCAATCTTTTTTTAATTTAATGTTCCAAAAAAAAAACTTTTACTTATTAAAACAATCTCAATCAGAAAAAGATAATTTATTGTCTGATATAAAATCTTTATTAAAAGATTTTATATATATATCATCAAATAAAAATATAATGGAAAAAAGATTAGGGGAAAATGAAGAAATAATAATAATGAAAAATGAATTATTAGTTTTTGAAAAAACAATTACTTTTTCAAATCTAATAAAAACTGAAAGAAATCAATCAACTTATGTAAATTTAGAAAATGATTTAATTTGTGAAGGCCCTGGTTTAATTATTTTCGAATTAAATGAAAGAAAAGAAAAACCAATCAAATTTTCAAAATTAATGATTTTATCAATAATAATAATATTATTATATATATTAGAATTTATCTTATCTTATTTATTAAAACAATAAAAGTCAATTTTCTTTCAATAAATTTAAAAAAAATGTTAAAAATATATATTTTATTAAGTAGAGGGAAAATTAGTTTTTTTCATTTTTATAATGTTAACTCTATAAACAATAATTTTAATTGAAAAATTTTATATGATTTTATTTCTTTAATTTAGATGAAACAAAAAGTAAAAAAAGTTATTTTTAATTTATCAAATTAGAACCTGCTCTTTTAAGAGTTTCACTATTTTTTGTTGTTGAATAACTTAAATCATTTAAATTTATGTTATTTGAATTATTAAGATGATTCAAATCAAGACTTTTAAAATTATTCTTACTATTATTTACATTGTTTCTAGATTTGGTTTCATATCCAAAAATATTTTGTTTATTAAAAGTATTTATATTATCATTAATATTCATATTTATATTGTTGTCATTTTGATATATAAAGTTATTATTATTATTTGTATTTTTCATTAATCTTATTTGACTACTATTATTTTTCATATTATTTATTACATTATTATTAAGATTCCTACTTCTTAAATTATTCATATTATTGTAATTCATTCTTTTATTAAAAGAATAATTCAAAATATTATCTTGAATATCATTATTATAGAAATTATCATATCTAATATTATTATTATTATTACTTAAATTCATATATTTATTATCAAAAGAATTATATCTGTCATTATTAATGTAATCATTAAAATTGTTACTATTTTGGTTATTATCAAAATTATCATATCTATTATAAATATTATCAAAGTTATTATTTCTACTTATATTATTATTCTCAAAATTATTATACCTATTATTCATATCATTAAAATTATCATATCTTTTATTGTTATTATTAATAAAATCATATTGATTATAATCATCAAAATTACTATCTCTATTATTCATTCTATCAAAATTATCATATCTATTGTTTTCAATGAAATTATCAAATCGATTATTATCACCAAAATTATTATATCTATTATCAATATTTTCAAAATTATCATATTGATTATTGTTAAAATTATTTTCATATTGATTGTCCGTTAATAATATATCAATATATTTATTATGATGAATATCATTTTCAGGATTAGTAATTGGATTATGTGAAAGTTCACTTTTTCCAAAATCAGCATTTCTTCTATAATTAAAAGGTTCATCAAAAACATAATATTTTTGTTGTTTCTTCATTAAAATAGGATTATCAACTCTATATGCTTGTCCATTAATAATTTTATTATTATCACTATTTATTCTTTCATTAATTTGTTTCTCAAGTAAATTCTTATAAACTTGATGTTTTAACTTATTTTGATTTTTTAAATAATCATTGAATTCACTTGTGTTAGAATTTGCAGTTAATATAATTCCCATTTGATCTTCTGTTGTAATTAACTTTTTTTCTTCTTGAGAAAGATTAATTTTTCTATAATTATTATTGTTAAAATTATAATTTGGTTGAGTGTTAAATGTAAATTTTATTTTACTATTATTATTTGGATTTATTGAATAACCATAATCATTAATTATTATATCTGCTAATTTTGGATTAAATAATAAATGATTTTCTGATTTATTTAATATCATTTTTTGATATTCTTTTTTTTCATCATTTGTTTGTTTTATTTTATTCATTTTTCTTTGGTATTCCCTTTCTCTTTCTATTTTTTGAGAATTTTCCAAATAACGTTTCTCTTCTTCTAATCTTTTCATTTTTTCATTTTTTTTCCTTATTTCATTGTCTTCTATTTGGTTTTTATATATGTCAAATAATTTATGTTTAACTTCACTATTTGCATGAAATAACATTTATAAAAAATAATTAAGTGAAGATATTTATTGAAATTTACTTTTTAATAAAAACTTCTAAATTTATTATAATTTTTTATAAAAGTTATTTTTATTTTTTCATATTATTTGACAAAAATTCTAAAAGAAAAAAATATATTTTTATTATTTAAATTTATTAATTTATTAATTATATTAAAGTTTCAAATAATCTAAGCTAATAAACCTTGAGTAGTATTTTCAATATTAGTATCATTATTGGAGAAAATAATTCCTTGCTTTTTAAGTATAATAAAAACAATAACAATAATAACAAAAATTGAAGCAACAATCAAAAAAATAATAAATCCTAAATTAGAAGGATTAGCTTTAACAATATCATAAAAATGAACATAAGTAAAATCTCCTAATATAACTCCTTTAATAAATAAATAACTATAATCATTTTTATTACCTTGAAATCTAAGAGTAAAATTACGATTAACTATTCCAGTTTCATTTTTTTGTCCAATTGGTTTTTCCTTTAAAGAGTGATCTATGATATCACAAATATCAGTGGTGTTTTTATTTATTTTATATAAAAAATATTGAGTTAAAGTATTATTTATAATTGGCTCAATTGTAAATTCCATTTCTTTTTCTTTTCCTTCAAATTTTTTTACAATGCCATATGGGAAAATTTTTTTTTCTTCATTCAAATATTGATAATAAATATAAATTGAACTACCATTTATTTTTAATTGAAAATTATTGTCATTTGTATCGTTTAAAGGAATTGAAAATTGACGAGATGTAATAATATCTGTTTCATATATTTGTTTTGATTTACCATCTTTTAATCCTACCAATTCAAAATGAGACTTTTTATTTTCTTTTTCCTTACAATAAAATAATTGGAAATTTATATATCCTAAATTTTTATCATTTTTAGATAAATCATAGGAAACTTGATTTCCTGAACTTGATATTTTGAAATATTCCTTTTGTTTTATTTCGGTTGATAATGATAAATTTAATGAGAGAACTATTGTTAAAAATTGAATTAGAGATTTCATTTTTTTTGGATTTTTGAATTATTTATAAATTATAATTATTGTATGTAATATATAAGTTTTTCAATTATTTTTTTTTTTATACTTTTATTTAAATAATAAAATTTAAAAAATATAGAATAATTATTTAATTACATTATTGCTCTATAAATTTAAAATGTCATAAATTTTTTAAAACATTTAATTTAAATTTGGTGACGTAAATCCAAAAATAATAATAATATAAAATTCAAATATAAAAAATAAATAGTATTTATAATATTCAATGATTAAAATTCGAGATATTCTCTCAACGAAAATATCAGAAGCAATAAACACTCCTAAAGATCAAATAACTTTAATATTAACAATAATATTTGTGATTCCAATATCATTTATAAACCATTTTATAAAAGGAAGAATACCTCGATTATTATATAGTCTAATAATGGGATTTTATCTCCAAATATCAATATATGGATACGGAACATTACATAATGTAATATGGACTTTAATAACATATTATTTCATGAAATATTTTGGTAGAAAATTATCTCCTTTCATAATATTGATAGCAACAATGATTTATTTATCTATTTTACATATAACTAGAATGATAAGTAAATATGGAGAATGGGCAATTAGTGATGAAAGTACTATATTTATGATGGTTTTATGTAAATTAAGTTCAATAGCTTTTTCATATGATGATGGAAAAAAAGAAGATAAAGATTTTATAAATAAACATCATAAAGAATATAAAATAGTAAATTTGCCTTCCCTTTTAGAAATGTTTTCATATATATATTTTTATCCAACAAGTATTATAGGTCCATTTTTAGAATATAAAGATTTTATTAATTGGATTAATTACGAAGGAGTATATTCTAGATTACCATATAAATTAATGTTTTATAAAGGATTAGAATATTTTATTTATTCTTTTATAGTTATGGGCTCTTATGCTTTTTTATCACCATATTTTCCAATTGAAAAAACAGCAGATTTAAATTTTGGAAAAGAACATAATTTAATATATTATTTATTCTACTTATGGATTTCATGTATGTTATATAGAACAAAATATTATTCAGGTTGGATTTTATCTTATTCAACATATATTTGGAATGGTATTGCATATTCAGAAAGAATAGAAAAAGATGGTGTTGTAATTCAAGAATTTGAATGTTGTTGTTATGGTTCTTTTTTTTATGGTGAATTTGGTTTAAATCCTAATGAAAATTTTAATTATTGGAATCGAAGTGTTCATTTTTGGTTAAAATATTCAATATTTACAAGAGTAATAAATTTACCTTTTAAAATATTTAAAAATAATTATTCTCTTGCTCAAATGATAACTTTTGTTTTCAGTGCTTTTTGGCATGGTTACTATGCTTCATATTATTTAACTTTTATACTTTTATTTTTCTTAATGAATGGAAATGGAATTTTAATTAAAATTGGTTTTTATGATTATATTAGAAAAAATCGTTTTCTAACTGTTTTAGTCTCTGTATGGACTGCCATTGTTTTTAGTTCTATTGGAATTTATTTTTATAATCTTGAATGGTATAAAGTTATAGGAGTTACTGTTAATTTAAAGTACTTTAATTTTATTGTTATTGCATTTTATAATTCATTAAGGTTCTTTATCAAAGTTCCAAAGGAAATTAAAAATAAAGATAAAGAGAAAAGTGATGAAAAAAAAAAAAATAATTAATTTTTTGTATTTTTTTATTTAAAAAAAGTTTTTTATTTTAATATATTTTTTGTTATTTTAATAATGTTTTCACATGATAATAAAATTAAAATATTTTAAGGTTAAATAATTATTAATAAAATTTACTATTTTAAAAATCTCTTGAAAATTATTCATTTTCATTATTATTTGTTAAAAGATATTTTAATAAAACAGTTTATTTAATTAAATATAATGAGCATTCAATTTTTCTATAATAAATTAATTCAAATCAATTATATAAGATAAAAAATTAGCTCATTATAAATTCATAAACAAAATAAAAAAAGAAAAAAATAAATTAACATTAAAAAAACCAAAATAAATTATTTAGAAAAATAGTTTATCAAACATAAAAAATAGATTATGTTCTTATTAATAATTAATAAAAAAAAAAAATTCAAAAAAAATGAGTTCTAAAGAAGAAAAATTAATAACATTTGCAAAGAAGTTAATGAATGACTCTTTTTCAGTTAGTGAAACATCACAAATCGATAGTATGAATCTTATTGGTGGTTCCAATTTTGTTCAATATGTATATAGCGAAAGTTTAGGAATAAATATAACTGAAGAAATAAAAGAATTAATTAATGAAGGATTTGAAGTCAAAAAAGAAGAACTTTTACCAGGAGATTTAGTTTTTACTAGAATTAATCATGTTGGTATTTATATAGGAAATAATGAAATAATTCATTATTTTGATGGTCTGATTCAAATAAGTGAAATTACAAATTTTTATCAAGGAAGAAGAATTATAGAAAGAATAAATAATAATGAAAATAGAGTCAATTATATTAATTATCATCCTGATGTTGCTCTTGGAGAAATTATTTTTCGTTCAAATACAGGTCTTCATCAAACTGATGAAAATTGGGAATTTTTATTAGGTGATTATAATAATAATGGAATATTAGATTTATATTGTATTAAAAAAAAGAATACTGAAAGTAATTCTATTGAAGTTAATATATTAGATGGAAGTACTCATTTTCAAACTTATCTTTTACATACTGGAACTGCATTACATGAAACTGGAGATAATTTTCAATTTTTATTAGGGGATTTTAATAAAAATGGGAAATTAGATTTATATTGTATTAAAAAATATAATACAGAGACAAATTCAACTGAAGTTCATATATTAAATGGAAATGATGATTTTCAATCTTTAATTTTAAAAACTGGAACTAAGTTAGAAGAAACTGGAGATAATTGGAAATTTTTATTAGGTGATTTCAATAAAAATGGGAAATTAGATTTATATTGTTTTAAAATATGTAATACAGGGACAAATACTACAGAATTTCATATATTAAATGGAAATGATAATTTTCAATCTTTTCTTTACGAGAATGGAACTGCATTAACTGAAGTTGGAGATTGTTATGATTTTAAATTAGATGATTATAATAATGATGGGAAATTAGATTTATATTGTATAAAAAAATATGGAACTGAAACAAATTGTACTGAAATAAGTATATTAAGTGGAAGTGATTATTTTACATCTTTTGTTGCAAATATTGAAACTAAATTACCTGAAACTGATAAAGATTTTTCTTTTTATCCTTTTAATGATAAATTGTATGTAATCAATAAAAAAGGTAATAATTGTACAGAGATTATATGCTTAAAAATTTAGAATATATTAAATAAAAAAATGAATTAAATTTGTCAATCACTTAAATTATATATTTTAAAATAATATTACAATAAAATAAATAAACTAAATCTTTCTTTATCATGAAGTCTTTATAATATAAAATAATAAACTTTAGAAATTGAAAATAAAGATATAAAATCTAAATACAAATATATTTCTTACAATAGGTCCATTTAATAAAAACATTAAATAAAATATTTAAAGTGTAAAGTTATTTGTTGTTTCAATTAATATAAAAATAAATCTTCTCACAACACGTCCAAAAAAAATATAGAATTTTGATATTTAGAAAGTTTTCTTTAAAAAATTGATAATGATTTGTTTATATTATTATGAAATATAAAATAATATTAATTATTATCTTGAACAATAATATTCCCTTGAGGAGGGGCCATATAAATTATTTTCTTTTTGAGAATCTTCACTTAAAAAAATAATTAAAAGTATTTCATCAAATATTGGAATTAATCCTAATAAAATATAATAATCATTCTTCCTGTATCATGTAATCTATGAATTATAAAAGTAATTATTGGAATTACAAAAAATAAAGGATAAAGAAAAAAAATAAACAATAAAGGATAATTGATGTGTGGCTAAAGAAAATTAATTTAAAAATAATTCATAAAATAATGATGAAGTAAATTATCTATAATATCAGTTAAATAATTTGATTTTCTTAAATATATATTTTGATTTATTATTTGATAATATATTTTTTGTTTTTATTATTTAAATCAATTTCATTTTTTTCATATTTCTTATGATATAAAAAAAATTTTAATTTAAATCTTTATTTTCATTAATTATAATTAATTCTAACTCTACTTTATGAATAATTTCTTTTTTACATAATAAATTTTCTTTATTTTTATCTTAAATTCTAATTCTTATTTAATATAAAATTACAATATATTAATGGATTTATTTGGTTTAAATAATCAATTGATTTATCTTTTTTTAAAATTATTATTAAAATTCAACTTTACTCATTTTTAATTTTAAAAAATCTTATTTTTCTTCGAATTGATTTATATTCAATTTATATAAGAATATTTCTTTTTAAAGAAATAGGAAAATTGTTTTTTATTTTTATTTGATTTATTTTTTATATAATATTTAAGCATTGTTTTTTCTTTAATGAAAATAAGTTTTATTATGATTGTAATATAATTTATCACTAATAATGTTACTTATATATTTTTTTTATGAAAATTATAAATATTAGGGATATTAGAATAAAATTTTGGTTTTTATCGTATTATTGTGTTTATTTTTTTCTAATTCAATCGATAAAAATTATTTTTTTTAAAATACTATTTATTGAATAAAATAAATAGTTTATTAATTATTATAAGATTTTATTGAAAAAATTAATTGGATACTTTATAAAAAATGGGAGATCGAAAAAATCAAATTTGTCAACATAATCATTTAATTTGTACACATCCACAAAATAAAATGAAATGTTTAAATAATAATATATTATTAAATATTAGAAAAGATGATAAAACTACTTTAGAAATATTAAAAAATATGTTAATTAACATTCCAGATTATTCAAAATTAATTTATGAATCAAATGATTATATTAAAATAAGAAAACAAATAATTATATTCTTAAAAGAAATAACATGTCAATTTTATCTTTGTGATAAAACATTTCATTTAGCTTTATCACTTCTTGATAGAATTTTTTTAAAAATTAATAATATTCAATTCATTCAATCAATTGCAATGTTTTGTATAATTTTGGCTTGTAAATTTATTGAAGAAGATACTTTCAAAGCAAACTTAATTCAAAAAATTTATTCTAAATTTTTAACTGAAAATTATTTAAGTGATGAATTTTATATTTTAAATTTACTTGATTTTAATTTGAATATTACTTCTACTTATGATATTTTATTATATTTTTTAAATTATAGATTAATTTATTTTAAGGATGAAAAAGATATTTTTGAAAAATATTCTCAAAAATTTTCTGTTTATCATTTAGCTATTGAATATTTAAATAATTTAATTGAAAAAAATATTGTTTTAACTTTAAGTCCTATTCAAATATCTTTTGGTATTATTCAATTGATTCGAAAAAGAATTGGACTTAATCCTTTTAAAATTGAATTATATAAAGAATTCGCTTTTTTGAATAATGAAAAAAATATTAATAAAGGATATGAAATATTTTTTAATATTTTTTATAAGAAAAAAAATAAATTAAGTGAAAAAGAAGAAAAAGAAAACAAAAATTCTTCCGATAAAAATATTATTATTCAAGAAAAAAAAAATTATGAAAATTTGCAAAATGAAAATTTATTATGTTTAATTAGAAAAGCTCTTTAAATTTTTTTTAGAGTTTATAATTTATTAGGTACTTTAATATTAATAGAAATGTTATTTTTAGCTTTGAATAATAATTTTTTATTATTCAATGTAAAAATTTATATGTTATTTATAGAAATCAATTTTAAATATTTCATTTTTTAGTTTATTTCTTTTTATTATATTTTAAAGGATTTTATATAGTTTATAAAATAAATTGTTAAAAATATTAAAAAAAATTTATTTGTAAATGATTCTTTTATTTCTTGTTTTTAAACTATTTTATTTTGGTTATCTATTTTTATTATTTTATATCCCAATTTATTTATAACTTTTTTTTAAAATAGTTATAACTCATTAAAATTTATTTTAAAAAAATAATGTTTTATTTTTATAATGTATTTCTTAAGAGAACTATTAAAATCAAGATTTATATAATTTTATATAAAACTATCATTGAAACAATATATAATAAAAACATTCAAATACTATTATTTCTATTTATCTAAAATTAATAAATTATTATAAACTGAATCAATCATTAATTGTCCTAATTCATTCATTGTTTTTTGATTTTTATTAAAAGGAACAACTTTAATAATTTCTTCTCTTTGTTTAATTTGATTATTAATAATTTCATTTCTTATATATAAATCTTGAATATCAGAATTTTTTCTTTTATTAATTTTTTTACAACTTTTCATATAATTTCTTTCAGTTAAAGAACTTGTATTAATTGTTTCTTTATTATTATTATTATTATTATTTCTTCCTGTATTTTGATTAGACATTTTATTATGAATTAAAAATAAATTTTTTAATCTTTCTCTTTTTAACTTTTGATATTTTTGATAATTAATAAAAAAATCATCGTCGTATAATTTTAATTTCCAATTTAAATTTGTATTATCAACAGTAATAATTTTATTTTTAATTTTTTTTTTATAATTACTTTCTTGAGATTTAATATGATCAATAGTATTACTACTTTTTAAATTATTAATCATTTCTTCTTTTAAATTCTCATCAATTTTTGGTTTTTTATTTAATAAAACATTATTTCCATAATCTTTTCTAAATTTTGCAACAGTTGATTTGGAAATTATATTATTTTCTTTATTATTATTATTTAGTATTAACCAAGGTCCTTTAAATAATATTTTCGATTTAGGTAAATTATCTTTGTTTTCTTTCCATATTTTATGTAATTCTTTTGATTTCTCTATATTTTTTTTTATATTATCTTTTATGATTTTATCTATTTTTAAAGAAAAATCTTTTATTGAGATTTTTTCAAATGATTTTAATCTATTTCTTCTTGTTTCTAAAGCTTTAATTATTAAATTTTTTTCTTTTTTTATATATTTACTTTCTGATTGAGAATAAAAATACTCTCTTTCTTTTGGAATTGGTAATTGTGGTAAATCATTTTTTACTAATTTTGATGATGCTACTAAATGCAATTTCTTTTTTAAATTTTGTTGTTCTATTTTAAAATTATTTTGTTTTTCTGCTTTTAATTTTTCTTTTTCTTCTTTTTCTTTTATTTCATTTTCTAAAAACAATTTATCTTCTAATTCTATTTCTTTAATTCTTTTTTGTCTTTTTTTTTCATATTTTTTATTTTGTTTTATCCATTTCTTTATTTTTGATTCAAAAATTAATTTTTCATCTATATTCTGATTATATTTTTTAATAGTAAATAAATTATATCTTTCATTTTCATCTTCAATAGAATATTTTATTTGAATATTTATTCCTTCTATTTCATCATCAATTTTATTTATTTTTTTCTTTGTTTCTTGTATTTCTTCTTTGATTAATTTTTTATCATTTTCTGAAGAATTATTCAATTCAAATTTTAATAATTGAATTTTTTCATTTAATTTTTTTTTCTTTTTAATTAAATTATTTCTTTCTGAATATATTTTTTTCACATATTTATATTTTTGTCTTTTTTCTTTATTTAATTTTTTTTCAGGAGATACATTTTTTTTTGTAATTAAATTAATAGAAAAAGAATTTCTCTTAATTATCTTATTATGAATATTCTCTAAAGTCCCAGAAAGAGTATTTGAAATTTTATTAAATAAATCTTCATTAATATTATTTTCTTTAATAATTTTTTTTCTTTTTTTACTTATAATTGAACTTTTTGATTTATCACTTTTTTTTTCTTCTTCTTCATTATTTACATTATTTTCTTCTTCTTTTTCTTTCAATTTATATATTGTTTCTTCATTTAGATTTTTAGATATTATTGGAAAAGAAATTGGTTCTTCATGATTTTGAATTATTCCTTTTATTTCTTCTAATTCTTTTTCAGTTATATTATTTTTTTTTTCTTCTTCTTCATCTTCATTTTTTATATTTTCTTCTTCTTCTTCTTCTTCTTTTTTTTTTGTTTTAAATTTTGAAGGCTTTAATTTGTTTTCTTTCTCTAATTCTTCTAATGTTTTTTGAGATGGTTGAGTCATTTTATTTGTTTTTTTTAATTTAAATAACTGATTTATGTTATAATA
>JAEEGK010017036.1_pt1 | contig 15895 bp, 9 predicted proteins | sample 8958771 | NCBI WGS metagenome assembly JAEEGK01 (sample SAMN16246547, study PRJNA631951) | gut metagenome | biome: gut microbiome; feature: rumen; material: SC-attached | host: Bos | place: Iran: Karaj | collected 2018-10
GCGAGGGCTTCACGTAGTAGAGCCACTTGCAGTGGTTGCACACGCGACGGTACGTGCCCGTCTTCATGCGTTCTAATTTCGAGCGGGGCAGATACTGCCCGCACCGCGTACATTGCATCAGTTCCATATACATTAAACATTAAAGATTAAACATTAAAATGGCATATCATCCTCGGGATTGGGCGCCTCGAAGGCGAGTTGCTGCTGTTCGGGGGCGCGGCTGCTCCAGTCAGAGCGATCGTACTCACAGAGGGTGAGGCTATCGTTCTGGGTGCCAACAAAACGCCCGCACGTCGTGTCGAACCCGAAGGCCCGTTTGCCGATCTGTCCGAGATGACGGAAGCGGATCTTCAGCACGTGAATCCATGTCAGGGTCGTCCCTTTCGTGTATTCGTCGCTGCGTTGCCGCTGCAGGATCAGTCCGTAGTCGCACTTGTTGTAGAAGTCGGCCGAGCCTGCGATGTCGTAGAGCGAGGGCATCAGCGGCTCACCCTTCCTACCCCCGTCGGTCTGCGGTTTCTTCGGGTGGGCCACGAGGATCACCAGCACCTTATACTGATGGGCGAAGTCCACGATCTGCCGAAGCACATGGGAAATCTTCTGCGTGTCGTTGGCACCGGTGAGCACGGGCAATTCGATGTAGTTGAAGGGGTCGATGAGCAGGGTGCGGATGCCTTTCTGATGCACGAGCTGCGTCGCAGTAGCGATGATGTCCTCGATGCTGGTACACTCCTCACTGATGTGGAAGATGTTCTGGCGGAGAAACCTCAATCCCCGTTCGATGGCCTGCGGCGGGAAGTTCTTCCGCGACATCTCGCGCCCCATCAGCAGCTGGCCCAACTCGTAATAATGAAGGCTCATCGGGTATTTCTCAGGCGAATAGACGGCAGCCTTCCAGTCCTGTTGTACGGCGAGTGACATCATCACATAGTCGGCAAAGCTCGACTTGCCAGCCCCCGGGAAACCCGAGATCACCATCAGTCGGCCAGGTTCGAACCTCACGAAGTGGGAGAAGCCGTGCAGGTTGATGCCAGGGAACCGGGGCACGCCGTTCATGATGAGTTCGTTGAGCTGTTCCATCTGGTCCACGACGGTGATCACGCCCTGCGGCGGCACCTCACGGGAGTTCTCCTCGATGCAGAAACGCACCATGTCCTCCCCGCCTGCCATCAGCATATCGTTGGCATCCTTACCCTCTGCCCATTCCACATAGCGGAACTCATTATCGGCGAAGTATTTGGCCACCTCCAGCCGTTTCTCGACGCCCTTCGGGTCGGTGTCGCCCGCATAGACGATCTTCACACCTCGGAAGTGTTCGCGATAGGGATCGAAGCAGGCCATGCGCGTGCCACAGCCGTTCGGCAAGGAGATCACGCTCTCATAACCACACTGCACGAGCACCGCCGCATCCATCATGCCCTCGGTGATATAGACCGTCTCGGCACCCAGCACTGCGTCGATGTTATAGGGGGCGATGCGACAGTCTTTCTCGAAGCGGAACTCCTTGTCGGGCGATTTATACTGCACGTTGAACACCAAGCCGTGCTCCAGGAAGCGGAAGGCCAGGAAGGTCTTCTTGCCGTCGGGCGTGTCGGCAGGCAGTTCCGCCCACCCCACCCCGAGGCGGTGCATCACCTCAGGCTTCAGGCCCCGCTCTTTCAGGTAGGCCATGATTGATGAGGGATAAGCGCCCAAGGATATCTCGGGCTGACGGGGCATCTGCCGACGCTGGGGCTGATAGGTCCACTTCGAGGCGAAGAAGTTGGCACCGCAGCAGAAGCAGTGACCCACGCCCTTCTCCTCGTCGAAGGCACCGTCGGTACGCTTCTTATGTTTCGTCTCATCGCCGCAGAGCGGACAATGAAAGCGGTATTTCTTCTTGCCTTTGTCGCTGTCCTTGCAGCGGGGGCGCAGCTCGTCGGTAGAATCGAGCTGCCAGGTAGTGCTGTCTTTCTGCTTCATCGCTTCAGGTAATTGCTGTAACTACGATAGTCGAGCGCGGGCGCGGCATACTCCAGAGTCGAGTGCGTGTCGTCAGACACACGCACATCGACTTTTTCTTTATTTTCTTTTTCTATTTCTACTTCTATTTCTTCCGCGCACATATAAGAGGAATGCGCGGGAGTGGCGCAACGTCGGCGCATCTTTGAAGCATCCTTGGTGAACTGTCGCTGAATCCAGGGGCTCGTAAATCGGGAGTCTTTGGTGATAAACAAACCATAGTCATCAATAATACGCTTTACGTCACTGCGATGCCGGTGAGCCTCTACAGCAATGGCCGTCAGTTTCTTACTGGTATAGATTCCCCAGCCTCCCTCACAGTGAGAGAGGTAGAGATTAAGGGCCACGTAAAGACCGAGTCCTGTAGCTCCTTCCTCGGCATACATATCAGCAATCTGGGGCTGCGACAAGAGGTCGCGCTGTAACTTCAGAAATCCTTGTGTCATCTTTTTACCTTGTTCTTAGTCTATTCAAGAATGGTGGTTTTACCGTTTTCGATTTTGAGCTTATCGTGGCGGTTGCGGCGGTAGTTGATGCGGCAGCTCACGTGTACCCACCAGGCAGAGCCGCTGTGCTCCAGGATCAGTTGGTCTAAATCGATGTTGTCTTTCATCCACATAAAGAGCAGACGGGCGATCTGCTCGCTGCTGGTGTAGCAGAAAGGCCAGTGCCTACGGGGGATGGTGATGTCGGCGGCCTCGCCCTCCATGTGCTGGGAATTGCTTGCACCTTTCACGGCGCCGTTGAGCTTGGGGCAACGGTAACCGGAAGTGATCTGGATGGGCAGGCCAAAGTGCTGACGCGTGGGTTCGAGACAGCGCACGGCAAGGTTCTGCAGCGCCGTGATATGGCGCTTCAGTGGCGTGTTGGGGATGTGATGCTGCTCGGCGGTCTCCGAAGCAAGCATCTCGCTGAGCTTGAAGTGCTCCGACAGGAGCATGTTGGAATCGAATAGTGGTTGCATACTTTGTAGTGAAAATTGATTGGTTATTGTTTGAAGTTAAGGTGGCAGAGGCTGCCAACCATGTCAGGGCGCCACTCAGAATGGTGGCGCCCCTCGGTAATAATCTGAAATACTCTGTTTTGTTCATACTTTTAAATTTTTAATTTAATGGTTGTGGCTTTTAAATTTGCCACTGCAAAGGTACAACAAAAACAAAGCATTTGCAAGAAAAACCAGACCGAAAACCTAAAAACATTTTACTTATTTTTCCAGTTGTTCCCATTCTCTACGAGCAAGCGCCAACAGTTGATAGAGTGTCGATGCTGTTCTGCTCAGGTTGGAGTGCAAAAACAGGTAGTCGGCCAGCATCTGCAACGATGGTCGTAAGGCTCCATGCTCTATCAAAGCCACCAAGTCCCAATAGACCCGTTTGGCTGTAAGGTGCTTCTTGTCGAAATCAAATCGACAGAGCTCTAAGGCATCCTTTGTCTTGTCGTCGTTGATCAAGAACGGACGCCAGGCGTTAATCACTTGTCGCAGTTCCTCATGAAACGTGCGACGAAACAAGTCCGACAGCGGTGTGTCGGCAGTCAATACCATATTCTTTATCATAAACTTACTATATTTTGAATAAATATTCTTTTTTTAAAATTGGCTGGGGGTGGCCGTTCGCATTCCCAAAAGAGATGATATGGAAATGCTTTCTCACAATCTTAAGACCACCAGCCATGGTGTGTCTATGAGATTGTGTGACTAAGTGAGCTTACACTGCTAATTGCAGTGCAGCCCTAAATGATTAGGGGAATTTTCGCGTAAGGCACCCATTCGAATGAATGCAGCCCAACAACACGAGCCAGGATTGCTGTAGTCTTTATAGATACTTAGTTCTCTTTTCATTTGGGGTACAAAAATAGTTGAAAAATCTGAATTATGCAAATTTTTCTAAGAAAAATTCACCTGTTATATAAATATTCAGTCAACATTTAGGACTTTTAGAAAGAAAACAGCATTTTTCTTTGGTATTTTCGTGGAATTAGCTTACCTTTGCAAACGATCACTGGCAACATACCGGTGTGACTTTTGTGGGTAAATAGATCGTTGTATCTATATTCTATAGAGACTTTCGCAAATTCCGACCAGAACAAGTAACGAGTCTCGTGGAATCGGGATACACCTTGCATAAAGGTGTGCCCGTTCCATACGTTTCGTTACGGGTCTTTGGTCGGATACCAGCGGAAGGCGTATGTGAACGTGGTACACTTTCTTTGTATCTGCTCTTTATCGTTTCACGCTAAATCCGACCAAATGACAGTAACGAACGATGAACAAGAAAAGCAGGTAGTATCAAAACAACGCGTGGCTGATCATGGCGAGGTATATACCGCCAAAAGGGAGGTAAATGCTATGCTTGATTTGGTGAAAGAAGAAACGGAGCGTATTGATTCCCGATTTCTGGAACCTGCTTGTGGCAATGGAAACTTCCTCGTAGAAATACTGAACAGGAAGATGGAGGCAGTATATAGGCAACATGCCCATAACCGCTATGAGTACGACTTGGCTTCGGCTGTAGCCGTTAGCTCGATGTATGGTGTTGAACTATTGCCCGACAATGTAGAGACCTGCCAGAACCGCCTGATGGACCAATATCTTGAGACCTATCGTCAACACCAGAACACAGATGCTTCACCCGATCTGAAGCGGTGTATCAGATATCTGCTTCGTAAAAACATTCTTTGTGGCGATGCGCTTACCATGATACAAGCCGATGGACAGCCCATTACATTTTGTGAATGGACCTTCATTGGCACTGGTGGAAAGGTGAAGCGTCGTGACTTTGAACTTGCGGAACTCTTACGAAACGTGGAATACGACAAACCCAAGGCTAATGAAGAAGGGTTACTCTTTGCTGATACTGGAGAGCCAACCTTTGTTCACCTGCCTAAACGGGAATATCCATTGACTGACTACCTAAAACTGCCTGATTATGAATAATCGTTTAAACTACAACCCAGATGTCCTTTCTTGTCTGGCTAACCTAAGCAATGACGAGGTGCTCACGCCTCCGCAGTTGGCCAATCAAGTGCTCGACCTATTGCCACAGGAACTCTTCCGCAGTCCTGACACTAAGTTCCTTGATCCCTGCACCAAAAGCGGTGTCTTTCTCCGTGAGATTGCTAAACGGTTGATTGTGGGTTTAGCTGATGTGATTCCAGACCTTCAAGAGCGCATCGACCACATTATGCATCATCAACTTTACGGAATAGCCATCACCAAACTTACCTCGATGATGAGTCGTCGAACTTTGTACTGCTCAAAGGATGCCAGCGGAAAATACAGCCTCTCACATTTCGATGATGCCGATGGAAACATCAGATATGCAGACAACAAGCACACGTGGGTTCAAGGCAAATGCATCTATTGTGGTGCCTCACAAGAGGTTTATGACCGAGGCAATGACATGGAATCCCATGCATACGAGTTTATTCACACAGATAATCCTAACGAATTATACAATAATATGACTTTCGATGTAATTATCGGCAACCCGCCGTATCAATTAAATATAGGAATTGAGAAAGAAAACTATGCAATACCTTTATACCAAAAATTTATTCAACAAGCGAAAAAGTTGAAACCAAGGTATTTATCGATGATCATTCCATCACGATGGTTTACTGGTGGACGTGGACTAGATGATTTTCGATCAGAGATGTTGAATGATAGCCGAATTAAATATATAAAGGATTATATAGATTCCAAGGATGTTTTCCCTGGGGTTGATGTTTCTGGAGGAGTTAATTATTTCCTTTGGGCCTCTGATTATAGTGGTCCATGTGAATATGTTAATGTAGTCAATGGGAATGAAACGACATCAATCAGGCAACTCAATGAATTTAAAGTGTTTCCGAGATATAATCAATCAGTATCACTTATTAAGAAAGTAAAACAACACGGTGAAGATGTATTGTCTCCTATGATAAGTTCTCAAACGCCATTTGGTTTCATTACAACTTATCGAGGAAAAGCGTTCTCTTTTGATGGGGCAATAAAACTACATTCAAGTGGTGGTATAACATATGTTAGTAAAATAGATGTTTCTCGGCATCCAGAATGGATAGAGAAATATAAAGTCGTATTTTCAAAAGCAACATGTGAACATGCTGGAACACCAGATAAGACTGGACGATACAGAGTATTTTCGACAATGAAAATTCTATTTCCCCATGAGGTCTGCACACAAAGTTATCTTGTTGGTGGAGTCTTTGAAAAACTAGATGAAGCTGAAAATTATGTGTCTTATCTAAAAACAGCTTTTGTACGAGCACTGATGCTGCCAACATTAAGTTCACAAGATATCTCAGCAGATAAATTCCAATTTGTCCCGCTCCAAGACTTTAGCAAACCCTGGACTGATGAGGAACTCTACAAGAAGTACAATCTTACAGATGACGAAATCGCATTTATAGAATCAATGATTCGACCAATGGAATAAATAAAGAAAAAGTCTATGGCAACTACGAATAACTATTTTCCTGCAAAATCGGAGTCTGCTCCGATGATTTATGCATATGAGGATAAGTACGATCCCAACCTGAAGGGTCTTCTTAAGGTTGGCTATACCACTATCGGTGTTCAAGAACGTGTCAAACAGCAGTATAATATTCTGAGGCCAGGCGAGCCACCATATCGTATATTGGTAGAAGAGTCTGCTATGCGACAGGACGGCACATCTTTTTTGGATCATGATGTGCATCGTCAGTTAGAAAAGATGGGATGCCAACATATAGAAGGTGAATGGTATCGTTGTACACCACAACAAGTTAAATCTGCCATCGTTGCAGTTCGCGAAAGGTTAGATGTGGCTTGGAATAGAGACAAGACATTTGGTTTGCGTCCAGAACAAAAGAAAGCAGTAGATATGACTGCTGACTTCTTCGACAATTACAAATCATCAGAAGCAGGTCGGGTTCCACATTTTCTTTGGAACTGTAAGATGCGTTTTGGCAAGACTTTTACCACCTACCAATTAGCATTACGGATGAAATGGACTCGTGTGCTGGTTCTGACATTTAAGCCAGCTGTGGCTCATGCTTGGGAAGAAGATCTGATGACTCATGTAGATTTTGACGGATGGCAGTTTATTGCTCGCAATCCAGAAGCAACCATTGATTATCAGTTCCAGCATGCAGACAAAACGAAGCCGATGGTGGTGTTTGGCTCATTCCAGGATTTCCTTGGAAAGAATACTGCCAGCGGTGGTATGAAACTAAAACATGAATGGGCGCGTGAGTTTAATTGGGACTGCATCGTATTGGATGAATACCATTATGGCGCCTGGCGAGAGAATGCCAAAGAACTGATAGGAACCAGTGAGGACTTAGGAAACGAAATAGAGAATCCTGATTACTTCGATGAGGATTTGATTCCCATTACATCGAATCACTACCTCTATTTGTCAGGTACTCCCTTTAGAGCCATTGCCTCTGGAGAATTTATAGAAGAACAGATATATAACTGGACCTATTCTGATGAACAGCGGGCAAAAGAAGAATGGGGTGACAAGCCTGATAATCCCTATGCCTCGCTGCCTAAGATGGTGCTGCTGACTTATCAACTACCAGCAGAGATATCGAGAGTGGCTGAGGAAGGAGAATTTGACGAGTTCGACCTAAACTCATTCTTTGAAGCAGAAGGCAAAGGCGAAGATGCTGTATTCAAACATCACGATGAGGTTCAGAAATGGTTAGACATGCTGAGAGGACAATACCTCCCGACTTCTATTAATGATTTGAAAGCAGGAAACAGGAAGCCGCCTCTGCCATTCTTAAATGGTGATCTCTATTCGAATATGAATCATACGCTGTGGTTCCTGCCAAATGTGGCATCGTGCTTTGCTATGCGTAATCTGCTGACGGAGTTTCAGAATACATTTTATCATGACTATCGTGTCATCGTATGTGCTGGTACTCGGGCAGGTATCGGACAACAGGCATTACCACCAGTAGAGAAAGCCATGTCGCACCCAGATCCATTGCATTGCAAGACCATCACACTGACTTGCGGAAAACTTACAACAGGTGTTACAGTGAGACCATGGACGGGTATCTTTATGTTGCGTGACACATCATCACCAGAGACTTATTTCCAGTCGGCATTCCGTGTTCAGTCACCTTGGACCATTACCAACAGCGATGGTTTGCATCCTAACCGTGTGGAGATATTAAAAGAAGTATGCTATGTTTTCGATTTTGCTCCTAACAGAGCGTTAAGGAAGATAGCAGATTATTCTTGCCAACTGAATGTTAAGGAGGGTAATCCGGAGAAGTGTGTAGATGATTTTATAAAGTTCCTGCCCGTACTCTGTTATGAAAATGGAGTGATGAAAGCACTGTCTGCAAGTGATGTTCTTGACATGGCTATGAACAACACTTCAGCCACTCTATTGGCTCGTCGTTGGGAAAGTGCGCTCTTAGTGAATGTAGATAACTTCACTCTCCAGCGATTAATGAATAACGAGGCTGCTATGGCTGCTCTGATGAAGATTGAGGGCTTCCGTTCACTGAATCAGGATATTGAGACCATCATCAATAAGTCTGATGCCATCAAGAAGAAACGTAAGGAAAACGAGGAAGGATTGTCTGTTAAAGAGAAAAGAGAACTGACTGATGAGGAGAAGGAAATCAAGAGCAAACGTAAACAGATTCAGGAAAAACTGATGAAGTTTGCCACGCGTATTCCTATATTTATGTATCTAACGGACTATCGTGAGTATTCGCTGAAGGACGTTATCCTACAATTGGAGCCAAAACTATTTGAACGTGTAACAGGATTAACCAAACAGGACTTTGCGCTATTGGTAAGCCTGAATGTATTCAACGAGGCTCTAATGAATGATGCCGTCTATAAGTTTAAGCGTTATGAGGACTCCAGCCTGTCGTATTCTGGTATTGATCGCCATGAAGGCGAAAAGATGGTTGGTGGCTACAGCACAGTTATAACCGTGGAGGAATATAGGGAATAACGAGTAATTTATAATACCACCTTTGCAAAGAGCAGACTGCAAAGGTGGTATTCTTATAGGGAAACGTCAATCAAATCTCTTTTACTCCCCAAAGGTGCAGCGTGTTGACCATCGGTTTTGTGACATTGTTAGCTGGATAGCCAATAAAGTTCTTCTTTCTGTCCAAGATACCGTCAAACTCATGAACATATTTCGCAGGGATAACCTCGTACGCCATGATTTCGCTCATCAATCCATCATTAAACGGCATTTGACCTTGATCCATCAATTTTCCTTCTTCGAAAGTTGAAAGTTGGTCTAAGCGCATAACGACTTTCGGATGCGTCTTATCCTCCTTGCTGATTGTTAGCACGGCATCATCTGGATAGGCTATAGAGGCGAAAACTAATCGAGAATCCGCATGACGGGAGTAGTCGCGTTGTTGGTAATCCATCAACTCTTCAACGGGAACTTTAGCAATATGTCCATTGGCATAGCCAAGAACCAAATAATTATTCATCTCACTATCAAGGACAGTAAGCGTTAGCAATGACTGGTCGTCATAGTCAAATTCATTCATTTTCCGGAACTTACCTCCACTCAAGAATTTAAAGAATCCGATAGGTTCAGTATAGTTTTCCGGGTCAAGATATTCTGCAGGAACGTTCTTCCTAATACGGCTGGTACGAATCTCGTCATCCTTCGAGATAACGAGCGGTCCCTTTTCAGCAGACTCCTCTGGTGTGCTAAACTGGACACTCTTATTAATCTTGATTTCTGATTTCAACTGCTCTGGTAATTTGCGATTGAGCCGCTGGTATTCGTCAAACTCCTCCTTTGAGAGTTTTCGCTTACTACTACCCACTCGTACGTACCAGTTGCCATCAATCGGCACACCGGTCTGATGAGCACGTATCTTGACTATCAAGATGTCTTTGTCATTGTTAGTAGCATCAAATCTGATGTCTTCAATATAGGTGGCCGCGAGACTGTTGCCCCATTTTGCACACATAGCATCAGGAATGGCACGCAGATACTTATCCTTGTCACCATAATATATGGGTGTATTCAGATCATCCTCAACACCTGTCCCCAATCCATAATTATTCACACCAACGTAAAGTGTACCGCCCGATGTATTCATGAACGAGTTGATAACCTTCAGTATTTCCGCCATCTGTTTTTCCGGGTTTGGCGTGAGATTCTTGCTGCCAGCATAAAAAACAATACTGGTCTTATACTCTGTGTCAATAGTCTCCTCACCAGTGCCATAAAGTTTCAGTCCTGTTTCAAAACCTTTTAAATTTAACTGTTGCTTAACGCGATTATGAATGTCGGTTGCCGTACTTTCCATCTTACTGGCCTTTGTGATGTTATATGCCAAAACCAACGATGCCAATTCACTGATGTTCTGACTACCTTTAGTCAATTCAAATAATTCATCGTTATGTTCAGGTTTGTCGAGGAAACTAACTGCCTGTAGCTGTACAAAACGATCATGAAGAATCACGTTGTTGGCAAATAGTTCTGAATTCACATTCTCCAATTGCTCCAGTTTGTCCTCATCCACTTTCGAGTTGCGGGCAAAGTAATGAAGCATCGTGATGATATCCATCCTGCCTTTATAGTACGCTGCCTGAGATTCCCAACCTATCATAATGGATAATGTACGTGCAAAGCCCAGATAATTATATATCTTGATATAATCCTTGTCAGTCTGAGCCATACGATCAATCAGGAATATTAATTCGCGTACATAGCTTTCGTCCAGGACTCTGTCACTCTCCAAGATTTCCTCTTCCTCCTGCTGACTGATGCCCTCAGAGATACGACCTACAGCATAATACGCCATGAGATTCCTAAAAGCACTTATGATGTTGAAATCGCATGACGTCATCTGATTCATATTACACTGGAGATGGAAAGACCCAGGGCCACGTCCAATCAATTTGCAACTGACGATGGTATTTTTATCAATACCCTCATAGTCGGCAGCATTTATGATACTGACACTGATACCATCTCTTGAAACAGCAGGAGCAGCACCGCCACTTAGAGGTCGAGTACCGACTGAGCAGATGATATCTTCGTTGTATGTATAGTATTCAAGAGCCGCCTCCTTGATTCCCTTCAACATTGAGAAATGGAAATGATTATTACAGTCATCTATGATTTCTGCCTCGAATACATATCTGCTACCATCAGATGCCATGAAATGACGTAAAGAACTGCAAAATGCATAGCCGACAATATCGCTAAGGTATATATAACCCTCACCACCAATCTCATCCTCGATCTGGCAGTAGTATTTATTATGGTCGTACAAATCCTGTCTAATGAAGCTGATTTTTACAAGTTCACCTACCTTGTGCGTTTTTCTGCGCTTTAAGCCTGTTGTTGTTACTATCTGGCCGAAATTAAAAAGTTCGTTCTCTATCTCTTCCCATATCTTCTGGTATGGTGTGAGATCATTGGGCTTGGCAATAGCCAAATTAATACACGGCCTTGTGCCCATGAAAATCTGCATATCCTGCCAAAGCCCAAGATTCTTGGGAAAGACTGGATAAGGACATCTTTGTGAAATTGAAGAGAACAATTTGATACCCTCAGCAGAGATCTGCAGCTTCACCTTGTTTTGAGTGAAAGAATTGGTGGTATCAATTTTATCACAGGGATAAAGACTGGCTATGTAATGAGGCAACAAGGGCGCTTTATCCATTGTATAGTTCATCAGTTTAGCACTCGAGTGGAACATGAAGAAATATGCCATATCGATAAGCCAATCTGGATGGAGCGGATATAGATAAGAAGACACGGCACACAGTCTGGCTGTGTTAAGGCGAAAATCAGCGATGGAGGATTCTGGGCTGTCGTGTAAAAGCAACAGTTGGAGAGCCAAAGCCAAGTTGTTATTTTTAATCAGTTCTGTATTCTCCTTTGTCTTGTCGATTTTTCCATCACACTCGCGGATATAGAGTTCTAACAGTTTGATAATAGCACTGCAGAATGGTTCCTTTCGCCAACTCTCAATATTTCTCTGACAGATAATGTTCAGCAACTCTTTGATGCTACTATTCATCAGGTCCGGGCGTCTCAGGAAAAGACTCGATAGAATATTAAAGTGCTTGACAGGATGATAAACGAATCCTGATACTTTCAACTTGTTGAACAGACTATTGACAAAGTTCTCCGGCGTATCTGACGATTCAGAATCATTCTCATTCTCTATCAATTCAGCTGATTTAATATAATAACTTAACTGTTCAATTAACAGCGTCAGTCTTTCTTGATAGAATTCACGTTCGCTATCGGCACAGAGATCAAGCAGTTCTGATAATTCCAGCAAGTCAGAACAATCCATCTTCACGGTCTGAAGATCGATCTTTTTATTAATCAGACTCTGAATCCATCTATGACACTGACTTTCGAATGACTTTTCTCTCTCTTCTGTCAGTATCAGTCTAATGAATTCTTTCGTGTTCCACGACAGTTCTCTATTAGTCAGCAAATCAGTCAGTTTATCCTCTGTAAGGCACTCTCCTGTTTGCTGGAACTCACTGATGTCATTGAGTTCTATTCTAAGATGCTTTTCTTTTACCGACAATACTCGGCACTTAACAACCTGACCTATAAAGAGTTTCAGATTTGCTGTACCTCTTAAATAAGTAGTGATGTTGGTTGACTCGTGTTGGACTTCGCAATAGGTAGGAAATAACTTCTTTATTCTAAAGCTATACACGCCGTCATTTTTAAAAATATCTTTTCTACTAAAGCTTTGTGTCATAAATATCTTATTCCTCGGTTTATTATTTTATACGCCATACTTGGCAAAAAACACATACTAAGAAGCACACAAGAGGTGAAACCCTGTGCGAGCGGAGGACAATATAAATTGTCCCTAAGTGGAAAAGTTATTTATGATGGAGAATTCTCAAGGCGGGCACCCATCTTAAGGAAGGCTGCCCAGCATTTGGAGTCAATATTCGGTGTTCTCATCAAATTTAAGAATCTGGTTTGTTATTTTTGCGTTGCAAAGGTAATGGTTTTTTCTGATATAACCAAATGTTTTGAGGGATTTTTTTAGGCTTTTAGCGCGGGGGACAATCCCTGATATTTATTTTTTTTATTATTATCTTGCAAATTTGTAGAAATCTTCTTATTTTTGCAGCGAATAAACAAAAACCATTAAGATAATCGAGAGTTTATGAAAGCAATTTCCAGACTATTGGCCGTGCTGGCCGTGCTGTTATTGACGGGTTGTGGTGAAAAAGATCACCCCGTGCGTACATCATTAGTAGTGGACACCTCAACGATGACATTGTCGATCGGTGAGTCTGCTGTCAGAATGGCTACTTCAAAGGCCGAGGATGCTGTGCTCACCTACACCTCCAGCAATCCCGCTGTGGCAACGGTGGATCAGTTCGGTAAGGTGACTGCCCTGACCGAGGGCGAGACTACCATCACCATCACGATGGACGAGACGAAAAAGAGTTGGTATGCTGCCTCTACCATAGAGTACCAAGTCGTGGTGAAGAACGTATCTGCCAAGGCTTTGGAAGATGTGGATAAGTCAACCCCGCTGACCCTCGTCGCTGGTGAGGACGGTAAGATCACCGTCACCTTCAATGGTGGTATCACGCTCGAAAACGACATCCATTACACGATCAACGGCGGTGCCGAGCAGACGATCGCGAAGAACACCGAGGGTAGTTTCGACATCACCGTGAAGAAGGGCGATGTGGTGCAGTTCTATAGCATCAACACTTCGCTTGGCGGTAGTGCTGTGGCTGCAGCCCGCGGAATGACCCGTGCCGTTGACTCTGGTACGAAGTACATCAACATCAAGCCGAGCATGAAGACCGAGATCTACGGTAACGTGATGAGTCTGCTGAAAGGTAAGGACAACTTTGCCAACGCCGATGCCATTAAAAGCAATAATGCTTTCTACGGTCTGTTCGCAGGTGCCGAGAAACTCGTGAATAGTACCGAGCGTAAACTGGTGCTGCCTGCTACTACACTGAAGGAGGGCTGCTATCAGGATATGTTCAATGGCTGTAAGGGTATTGAGAAAGCCCCTGAACTACCCGCACCTACACTGGTGAAAGACTGCTATAAGGAGATGTTCGCAGGCTGCTCGAAGTTGAATCATGTGGCCTGTCTGGCTACCGACATTTCGGCTGAGGGCAGCACGAAGGACTGGCTCGGCAAGGCTGGTACTGAGGCGACAAGTGCACCGGTGCTGGAAACTCTGGTGCCGATGCCCCCCGGTAGCGATGGTTTACCTGAGACATGGACAGCCAAGAAGATCGTGCTTGTGGAAAGTGTGGACATCAAGCCCGAACTGGGATTGGTTGTTGGAGAAGCTGACGTAACGCTGACGGTTATCGTACTCCCTGAGGATGCGACCGACAAGACCGTCACCTGGACGAGTAGCAATCCCGCTGCGGCTACCGTAAATGCCAATGGTACGGTTCATGCCGTAGCTCCGGGCGAGGCTACCATCACCGCCACAGCAGGTGACAAAACCGCCACCTGTAAGGTCACCGTGACTACTAAGCCCGCTGCTATCGTTACCTCCGCTCCGACGGCTACATCGGGAACTATCTATCCACAAGCAGCCGCACAGATCGTTAGCGCAGGTGAGGCCAACGGCGGTACCATGATGTATAGATTAACTACCCCGAAACCTGAAACTACCGATGAATTCAGCGACGATGTGCCCACAGCAGCAGGCATCTTGAATCCCGGCATCTACTACGTATGGTACTACGCCAAGGGCGACGCCAACCATACCGACAGCGATATTGCAGGACCCGTTGAGGTGACGATTCAGCCAAGGCCTGAATAAACCGTTAACAGGAATAGAAACCAAAGGCTCTACCAGCAACTCAAGAAGGGGTAAAGGCCGAAAAAAGACGGATCAGATGATCCGTCTTTGATTTTTGGGACTGTCCCCGAAGTGTTTTAAGGCTTAGGGGAATACCAACGGGTTTTTCTTGAGATAGTTTTCACCATCGTTCTGATAATTCGTTCCATCAAAATATACCGTGCCACCGATGGTTATCTTGCCGCAACGGGAAGCCCTATTGGAAAATCCGATGGAGGTGATGGCATTGTTTCCTTTGGCAGTCACTTTAGTCACGCCTTTAGTAATCGTGATGTTACCGCAATATGCTGCAGGACCACTACCGATACCAGGACCTTTCGATCCGCCAGTTGCATCGACCGTTCCACCAGAGATCGTGATATTACCGCAGGTGGAAAGATTTACACTACCGATACCAGCAGCATCATTACCGCCAAAAGCCGAGATAGTTCCGCCCTCGATGTTGATGTTGCCACAATTTATCTTATATGCGGAACCAATACCAGGAGCCTCTTCTGACTTTGCGGTAAGCGAGCCAGAGCCTTTAATGGTGAGCGTCTTGCCCTCGGCTGGCTGAATGCCAGGATAATAATCGTGGAATCCCTTTACGTAGTTAGTGCCCACAAGGATGATGGTGGCATTACCCTCGCAGGTGATACCGGCGTATTTACTCGTTATATATCTTCCAACGCCACCAACGATGTTTACATTATCAAGCGTCACTGTGGCACCGTCGGCAATCGAGATCATGCACTTGCCACCAAGAGTACCAGTCAGAATGTCACCGTTCTTTGCCGTGAATTTGGGAGTGCGATCCAACTTCGAGAGGGTGACAGTATTTGTGACCTTTACGGTGCAGGTAGCGGTATGATCGCCTGCCTTGGCAGTGATCTTTGCCTCGCCCCTGCCCACAGCGGTCACATTGCCGTTGGCATCGACAGTAGCCACATCGGTCTTATCGCTGCTCCAACTGACGTCCCCGTCGATAGCCCCATCAGGTGTTACCTTGGCAGTCAACTTCACAGGGGCATCAACCACTTCCATTGTCAGATTAGTCTTGTCGAGGGTGATGCCAGTGGCGAAG
>JAEEGK010017038.1_pt1 | contig 15894 bp, 11 predicted proteins | sample 8958771 | NCBI WGS metagenome assembly JAEEGK01 (sample SAMN16246547, study PRJNA631951) | gut metagenome | biome: gut microbiome; feature: rumen; material: SC-attached | host: Bos | place: Iran: Karaj | collected 2018-10
CACAAACCAAAAACACAAATCCACAATCCCAAATCACCAATCCCAAATGATAAATTAAATAAAAAATATTAAATAAAATATTTTATTAATTAACTAATTTAATTAAACAATTAGAAAATTTATATAAAGAAATAAAAAATAATAATTATTTATTGTATTTTCCTATAAATACCTATATATATTCAAAATTATTACACTTTTCTATATTTAATATATTACGATTATAATAATATATAAATATAACATTATATATATATATATGATTATTATTTCAATTTCAAAAATAACTTTGAAATTATTAATTTAAACTATAACTTATTATTATATTTTTTTTTCATTCATTGCACTTTTAATGATACCTAATATTGATATATTATTTTTCTTTTTTTTTGAAATATTTACTTTTTGAAACATACTATAATTTCTTTGATATTTATAAGAAGAACTTATATTTTTATTATCTAAGGTTAAATTTTTTTCAAAAGGTTGATATGAATTACGTATTTTATTTTCTTCAATTTGTTGTTTTATAATTCTTGTAATAATTTCATCTTTTTCTTTATTAATATATTTATCTTTTTTTTTCTCTTCTTTATTTTTTAAAATATTATCTAAACATAAAATATTTTCAAATTCATTATTATTTCTACTATCAATACTCTTTCTAAAATTAGACATACTTTTTCTCATATCACTTATATTACTTGAAACTAAAGAATTTTTTTGAGTTTCCAAATTTTCAAAATAATAATCATAATCATCTTTTTCTTCAATATCAGGACAAGAATAACTATCAATAATATCTTTTTCATATTCATTTAATACATCAACAGTAATTCTATCATTTCTTAAATCATTTTTTCCAAATGTTCTTATACATAATTTAAAATTTGGAATATATTCATTATTTTCTTTTGGTTTGGGCTTTGGAACATATTCTGGTCTTGGTCTATATATTGGATTTTGAGATACACTTCTAAATCTATTTTCAGTTTTTAAATTTAAATCAATTTCATTTTTTATTGAAATTTCATTTTCAATTTTTAAGTTTAATAATGGAATTGTACTTTCTTTGAAATCTAAACTTTTATTTAAAGAATCATTTAAATTATTATCTTTTTCAATATCTTCTAAATTAAATTCCATTGAATCAATTGAAATTTCATATTCTGATTTATTACTGAATTCTTCATTTTTTTCCATATTTTCCATATTAAATTAATAATTAATATAAGATTTATAATAATAATTATTTTTAAATATTTTATAAAATTAAATTTAAAATTTAATTATAAAATAATTTATAATTTAAAAATAAAATTTTATTTTTTTTCTTGTTCTTTTTTTGCTCTTTGAGCAGCTTCATATTCAGGAGTATTATAATAAATGGGTTCATTTAAATTAAACATTGAAGGATCAAAAGGTTGCCCCGCAAAAGGTGAGCCAGGTTTATTCCATGCTTCTTTTAATGCAGCTAATTTTTTTTCTTCTTCTGTTGTAGGTAACCCATTTCTTTTTCTATTTTGTTCATAAACAATCTTATTCAAAGCTGCTTGAGTTTCTGAATCAAATTCATCTATTCTTTTTGAATTATCTACTGTTTTTGTATCAATTTCTTTCCCCCCTTTAAATGCACTTTTCCATATTACTTCATTTGCCTTTTCTAAATAAAATATTAATGATTGACCATCTTCTATTGTCCAATTAGAATCATCTGCCTTTATTTTTTCACAAAAATCATCATCTACTAAAGGTTTATCCATATCTTTTATTTTAACTCTTAAATGTTTTACTGTCATATCTACTTCTAACATTTTTTTGCTTATGGCTTTTGGGAGATTAAATTGAATTGTCACATCATTTACACCTTGAGACCAATTATAATCATCGCATTTATCTCCATTATATGTTGATATACTTATGGGTTTATTTTCTACAGGAGGTTTTATATCATCTTTTTTTTTATTTTCATTTAAATTTTTTATTTCATTTTTTTCTTCTTTTTTTTCTGAATTTACATTTATATTGTTATTATTTTCCTTTACTACATTTTCCTTTTTTTCTTGTTTATTCTCATTATTATTATTATTCTCAACTTTAATTTCATTTTGGGGATTTGATATAATTTTTTTAACTTCTTCTTTTTTTTCATTATTATCTTTTTGTTTTTTAATATATTGTTCAATTAATTTTGGATCAATATTTCTTTTAGGAACTCTTTCTTTATAATGTAATTGTTGATATTTTCTAAAATACCCGCAAACAATAGCTTCAGCTTGAGTTGGGAAAAATCCCATATTTTCTCCTGGAGCCATTTCATAAAAAAAATCTGTTCTACGATATAAAAATGAAAACATTACATCAAAAAATCCATAAATTCCTTGACCTTTTTCTGCTATTACTGTATTTAATAAATCATCAAATCTTGTATCCATTGTTTTTAAAAATAAATTTGTTTTTAAATTAAATATATAAATAATAATTTTTTGACTTAATTTTCATAAAATACTTTAATATTAATATAAATATAATTAAAATTTAATAATTATGAAGAAACATCATAAATTTTTAAGTGGTCAAGAATTTTTTAATAATAAAAATTTAGTATTAAAAGAAAATAAAAAAAAACAAATAGATAAAAAATTACTTTTAACTCCATTAAACATGAATAAATATAATAACACAAATTCTTTTTTAACAATTTATTCACAAAATAAACAAATGACAGTTTCAAATCAAAAAACTACAATGTCTTCACAAAACACTTATTTTACAAACCCAAATTTTAAAGAAAATTATGAAATTTTTCCTTATACAAAAAAAAAAATTGATTATTTTATGAAACAAAAAATTAAAACTTCTTTTTCAGATAAAAATTTAAATAAAAATGAAAATAGTATAGAAATATTTACTTTTTTACCAAGCACTAATCATTCAAATTATAAATCAAATATTAATAAAATAAAATTAAAAATTTCAAATATTAAAAAAAGATTTAAAGAATCAAAATTAGAACCATTAACAAGTTTAGAAAAAAAAATAAAAAGGAAAATAAAAATTGCTGTATTAAAACATAAATTAAAAAAAGAATCTACTAATACTGAAATTAAAAATAAAAATATAATTAATATTAAAAACATTAAAATTAAAAATAAAAAAAATATAGATGATAATAATGAAATAAAAGAAAATAAATTTCCTCAAATTATTCAAAAACAAACTAAATTAACTTCAATTAGTCCAAGAATTTCTTTTCCATTTATTTTAAAAGATCCTGAAATATTACATGAAATATTTACTAAAAATTTCAATTATCAAAAAAATATTTTAAAAGAAAGATATAAAATTAATATTTTTAATAATTTAAACAAAAAATTCAATGGAAATTAAATTAATAAAACAATAATAAATATTATTTTTTATTTATATTACATTAGAATTGATAAAAAATTTTTATTTATATAATAATATTTAATTATGAAAAGATAATCTATCTTTAATATCGCTTTTTAAAAAATTAATTTTTCTTCTATAATCTTTTACAAAATCTTCATGTTCTTCAACTATTCGATTATGTTCTTTTTCATCTTCTTCTTTTTTTTCTTTTAATTTTTTTTCCATTTCTTCAATACTTTTACTTAATTCTTCACATTCATCTTCTAATTTTCTAATTTTATCTGAATAAGTTTTTTTAGCTTTTTCAGTAGTTAAAAACATTCTAATTCCATAAGCTAAACAACTTTCATATAAAATTTTATAAGTATTAATAGTTAAATCACTTTCATTTTTAACACGCATTAATAAAATTCCTCTTTCTAAACAATTTATTGTAATTTGTCTAATTAATTCTTGAAATGTTTCATCATATAATTTTTCTCTTATAGGACATAATCCTGAATCATATGTTTTATCATTTTTTAAGTGTAACATTAAACCATCATATAAATTTATAACTTCAGCTTTTGTAACTGGATTACATGAAACATATTGAACCCACATTTGTTCTCCTGTTTTTACTTTTTTTGGAGGTAATATTTTATTTAATGTATCTTTCAAAGAATAATCTGTTGAATTTATTGAAAATTTATTTATTATATCTTTTAAAAATAATTCACTTGTTTCATTATTTCCATCTAATTCTGCTAAAAGCTTTTTATTACTAACTGTTGCTGATACCAAAAAAGGTGTTTCAAAACGTATTAAAGAAGAACTTGATGTTGTTAATTCAGGAGGAGGATTGTTTGAAGCATTATTTGGTTCTTCATATTGAAATTTTTTTTTAATTTCTTTATTTTTTAATTTTTTTTGATTTTTAAGTGTGGAAGACATATAATTTAAATTTTTTTTATTATTTATTTAATTATTAACATATTAATATAAGATTATTTTCAAATTAATTTATTATAAATTAAATTATAAATTTGGATTGATATAAAAAAGTATCATAATTTTATAATAATCATAAAAATATTAAAATATATTAAAAAATAGATTTTTTCTAAATATCTATATATAAATATTTATTAAATCTTTATTATTTAATTTTTAATTTAAAAAATATTATTTTAAAATAAAAAATATATTAAAGTGATTAAATAAAATAATTAAACAAAATTTTAAAAATTTATAAAATTATTTTTATTTATTTATTATTTATTTTTATGGTATAAGATATTTTCATTTTAAATTAAAAATTTCATTATTAATTAATTTATTTAAAATTATAAATTTAAAAAAATTTAAATAATTTTAATTATAAAAAGAACAAAATGGATGTTGACCAAGAATCAAAAAACATTACAAATAAAAACGGTGAAAAAATAGATATAATTCCTCCCAAAGTTCCAACTCAACCAAATAAACCAAGAAGAGTATTTAGAAAAAGAAGAAATTTTAGAAATTCTTTGGGTCGTAAAAATTATGCAGGAAATAGAAGAAATCTTTCTCGAAATAATAATAATAATAATCAAAGAAGAAATAATGCAGGAAATAGACAAAATAATTTAAGAAGAGGGAATAAATTAAGATTATTTGTAAGAAATATTTCAAAGAATGCATCAAATGTTGATTTGAAAAAAATATTTGAAAAAATAGGTCCCCTAAGAAGATGTGGTATCAATTGGAATGAATTAGGTGAAAGTAAAGGAACAGCTGATGTGGAATATATATATAATAGAGATACTTATCGAGCATGGAGAAGACTTGATTATAAAAATATTAAAAATGTTCCAATTAGAATTGAATTAAAAGGAGGCAATAGAAGATTAAGAGAAAGACTTGATGATAATAATAGAAGAAGTCTAGGAAGAAAATTATATGGAAATAGAAATAATAATAATAATGATGGAAACAGAAGAAGACGTCGTTTAATTGGTAGAAATAATAGAAGAAGAAATAATAATAGTTTGGGAGGAAGAAGACGTAATTTTAGAAAATATAATAATTAATAATTTAAAATAGAAATAAATAAATTTACTTTTTTTGAAAATAAAAAGTGAATAAAATATTATTAAAGTTTTAAAAATTAAATTTAAATTTTATTTCGTTCTTTTTATGAAAATATTTATTAAATTATATATTTAATATATTTTTTTTATATATAAGTTAATATTTATTAATATATTTATTATTTATTTATTATATATAATAATATGTATTTTTATTTAAAAATTATTTATATTATAATAATACAATATAATTTTAATAATGATTAAACCTGATGATTATTTTGAAAAAAATTTAAAACATATATTACAACCTCTTTTTTTATCAATTCTTTCAAATAAACCAAATGATATTGTTTTATATTCAATTGATTGGCTATGTAAAAAAGGTAATTATACAAAAGAAGGATTAACATTAGAACAAAAAGAAGAATTTACAAAATTAAAACAAAATAATAATATAGTAAATATATATGAAAGCTCAAATGATGATGATGAAGAAAATACTAATAATAATGAAATAAAAATTTATCCAAAAAATATTCATAGAAAAGGTATATGTGGTGAAATGAATAAAACTATTAAAACATTAAAAATTTATTACAAACCTGAAAAACAAAGAAATTTTATTAAAGCAAGTTTATTATATTCTTTTTTATTTTCCAGTTTAGATTTAAATGATTTAAATATAATTATTGATGCAATGGATGAAATAATTTATTATAAAAATGAAAATATAATTCTTGAAGGAGATTTTGGTAATTGTTTATATTTAATAGAAGAAGGTGAATTAGAATGTTATAAAAAATTTGTAACAATAAAAGATAATAAAAAAGCAACTATAGAAAAATTGGTTAAAATTTATTCATCTTCAGAAATATTTGGAGAACTTTCTTTATTATATAATTCACCAAGAGCAGCAACTGTAAAAGTAAAAAGTGATAAAAGTAAATTATGGAAATTAGATAGAGAAACATTTAATTATATTGTTAGAGATAGAGCAATTAAAAGAAGAGAACGCTATGAAAATTTTTTAAATAATGTTGAAATTTTTTCAACAATGGACCCATATGAAATTTCACAAATATGTGATGCATTAATTTCATTAACTTATAGTAAAGATGAATATGTTATTAAAGAAGGAGAAATAAGTGATAATTTTTATATTATTGAAGAAGGTACAGCTCAAGCATTAAAAAAATTTGATGATGGAACATTTATGGTAAAAGAATATAAAATAGGTGATTATTTTGGAGAATTAGCTTTAATTAAAAATAAACCAAGAGCTGCAAGTATTATTGTAACATCAGATATATTAAAGGTTGTTGCTTTGAATAAAAATAGTTTTAAAAGATTATTAGGACCTATTGAAGATATATTAAAAAGAAATTCAAAAAAATATATGAAATTTTTACCAAAGAAATAAAATTTTTTATTATTAAATTATAAATAGTATATATGTTAATTAGTATAATATATAAGTATTTGTTATATATAAATATATTTATATTTTATATAAGAAATAAAATTATATAATATTATATTTATATTTATATTCCAAAAATAATTTAAAATATATTTTCTATATAAAAATTTTTATTATACAAAAGAAAATTATTTATTATAAATACAATAAATAAAATAAATAAATTATCAATAAAAATGAATAAAATTAAAAAATTTTTAGTCAATCTTTTTATAATTTTTATCAAAAAAATATTTTTATTAATTTTTTATAATAAATAATAATACTTTTGTTTATTTATTATTTATAATATATTTTTTTATTTCTCCATTAAAATTATGTAAAAAAAGACATTCTTTATCTTCATTATCATAATATTTTTGTAATGTATCAATTTTAAAATTTTCTATAATTTTTTTAATTTGAAAATTTTTTATATTTATTATATATATAATTTTTTCACAACCTGCAGTTATAAAATAATCTTTATTCCATTGAATTAATACTTTATTATATGAAATATTTATTGTTTTTAATAAATTAGCATCATAATAATTATATATGTTAATATTATTTTTTGAAGCAACAAATAAAGCTAAATTATTTGAAAATTCTGAAATTATTATATTTAATGTTTCATTTTTTATTTCATCACCAATTATATTCTTAAAATTTCTATTATATTTACCAGAGTTTAAATCATAAACATGTATATAATTAATACATGCAAATAATATGTCTATTTTATTGTTTTTTTTACTATAATAATATGTAATAAATGAACATCCATCTAATTTAAATTTTGATTGATTATCAATATTTTTTTCATTTGAATATATTAAATTTTCTGAAAAGTCATATATTTTATAAAATAAATCATAATAACTTGAAGTTATTACATAAGATTGAGAATTATTTTCATTTATTAAAATAAAATTTAATTTTTTTACTTGAAAATCTTTAGAACTTTGTATATAACATAATCTGGCCAGTGAAATTTGATTATTTAAATCATATATATTTATTGTATTATCTTTTGAAGAAGTAATTATTAAATCTTTTTCATTTTCTTTTAAAAAATATTGAACTTCTAAAATAAAATCTTTATGTAAATTTTCAATATAATTTTCATCTATTTTTTCTGTTAAATTATAAATCCCAATTAAATGTTGTTTAATATTATTTTTATTAATTATATATGCTAATAAATTAATATTTTTTTTTGTTTTAAATATTACAAATTGATTATTTGAATAATTAAAGTTTATTGAAGAATTATCAATTATAATGTTATTATAAATTAATTTATTAGGTTCAGAAGTGAAGTTTTCAGATTTTATATTTTTAATATTATCCATTTGTATATCTATATTAAAATATAATTTTAAATTATTATCTTTATCAAAATTTTCATCATCAAAATAAGTATCTAAAAAATATATTATTTCATTTTTTTTAATATATTTTTCAATTGAATTTATATTTTCAGGAAAATTATTCAATTTATTAATATGTAATTTTCTTAGATTATTTATTTCTATATAATTGATGTTATTATTTTTATTAACAATTACTAATTCTTTTAAAAATTCTATTTCTAATTTATTTATTTTAATAAAATTGTTAAAATTATATATTATATTATCAATATCTTCCTTATTTTTTTTAATTATTTCTTCAAAAACTTTTATAGATGATATAATAAATTTTTCATTTGAATTTATTAAATTTTCATAATATTCAAATTCATTTTCTTTTAATTTATAATCATTTATATATATTTTTTTATGTTCATTATTGTGAACTTCCAAACAACTTTTACAAATATTTGTTTCACAATTTATGCAATATCCTATAATTTCCTTATTATGTTCAATACAATATTTATCAAAATTTTTTGTCAAAATTTCATTATGTTTTATTTTTTTATGTTCTTTTTCATTAAATAACAAACAATTACTACAATAAAAATTATTAAATATTGGACAATAATAAATATTATCATAATTTACAAGGCATATATCACATTTTTTATTATTAATTAAACTTTTTGAACAAGATGGAAATTTTTCAAAATTTATAAACATTTGATGACCGTTTTTACAAATTAAATCAATTTTATGTTTTTTCTCTGTATTAAATAATGTAAAATTTGATATTAAATTACAAAAATTACATCTTAAACATTTATCAATCATATAAGAATATAAAATTTAATTAATTAATATTATATTTTAAAAAAATATATATATAATATATAAATAATAATATATCAATTAATTATTCAATATTTATATATCCTATCTTCATATTATATAAATATTGGTCAGAATTATTTTTTTTATTAAATATAGGATTTACAACAATAATTGGAGATTTTTCTTTAAATAAAATTTGTTTCTTTTTTATTACTTCTTTTTCATTAAATACAACTTTTTCTATATTACTTTTAATTTTTAATTTTTCACATTTATATGTTTTTATTTCTAATTTTTCAATAAAATTAAGATCCATAAAATATAAATTATTTACTTTTTTAGGGAAATAAATAATTTGTAAAATTAAAAAAAAAATAAAATATTCAAATATTGCAATATTTTCTAAATAATTTAATTTTGTTTTAAATTTTGTTATTTTAAGTAAAAAATATATAAATCTAAATAATAAATGAATAAAAGAAACTAAAAAATGTGAATTCATTCTATAATATTTTATTTCCAATACTTCTATTATATTTTTTACAGTTATATTTTTTGAATCAAACATATAATTCAACAAATTTCTATTTTTATTTAATTTTTTTAATTTTTTTAAAATTGTATAATTATCAAATATTAATATTACAAGAAAAAATAATATATATAATAATTCTCTTCTTTCTAAATTAAAATAACTTACTTTATTCATAAAATCACTTAAATTAATATATGAATAAAATATTGTTGCAAATAAATTTCCTTGAAAAAAATTAAATACAGTCATAAAATTGAAATTTTCAACATCACTATTTATAGAATTTATTTTACCCCAATTAGCATTAAAATTTCTTAATAAACTTCCAATTGTAACTAATAAACTTTGTATATTTGTAAATTTATCACTATTTAAATCATATCCTTCTTTTTGTGAAATAAATAATTTATATGAAAATCCACATGTTAAAATTATATATAAAAAAATATGATAAAATATTTTATAATTCATTGGCAATAAATCAATTTTATTTAATTTTGAATAAATAACATATATAATAAATAATAAATGAAAAATTATAAAGGAAAAACTTGTTATAAAAGATGAAAATAATAATAGTTTATTATTAGGAATATTTTCATTTTCATAATAAATTGGTTTATGATATAATAATTTAACATTAAATTTTTCATCATCTTCAGAAAATATTATTATATTAGTTAAATAAAATGTTTCATTTTTAGCTAAAATATTTTTTATTTCATAATGAAAAGGTAATTTATTTTGAAGTTTTAATGAATTATTCAAAATATATTTACTTATTTTATCATAAAAATTATTATATTCTGATTTTTTTAAGTAATTTGTGACATTTACTTTAAATATTTCAATTTCTTTTAAATAATCTCCATATTTTCGAAAATATTGATGAAAATAATTATAATAAACAGAAATATAGAAAAATAATAATATTATTTTAATATAAATTTTCATTTTTTTTAATAATTAAATACATTTTATTTATATAAATTACATATATTTTTTTTATTTTTAATTATTATAATGAAAACAAATAAACCTTCAAATAAACTTTTAGTTGTTGTTGGACCTTCAGGAGTTGGAAAAGATACTGTGATGTTAAAATTATTAGAAAAATTTCCAAATAAATTTAAAAAAGGAACTACACATACAACCAGACAAATGAGACAAGGAGAACAAGAAGGGGTAAATTATTATTATGTAAGTAAAGAACAATTTTTAAAATTAAAGGATGAAAATAAATTAATTGAAAGTAATTTTTATAATAATAATTATTATGGATTGAGTAAAATGGAATTAGAAAAAGCAGAAACATTAGATAAAATAATGTATGTTGTTATTGATATAAATGGTGCAAATTCAGTTCATAATTTAAAAATACCTACTAATTATGTTGCAATTTTACCTCCTAATAATGAAATTTTAGAAAAAAGATTGATTGGAAGAGGAACTGAAAAACCAGAAGTTATTCAAGGAAGATTAAAAATAGCAAAAGAAGAAATTAAAAAAATTAATGAATCTAATTTTTTCAATTTTAAAATTATAAATGATAATTTGGATAATGCTGTAAATGATTTAATAAATAAACTTAAAACAGTTTATCCACAATTAAATAATTAAAAATAAAATAAAATAAAAATCAAAAAATTATAAAATTAATCAAATTAATTTATTTATTTTTGAAATAAAAAAAATAAAATTTGAATAAATATCTATTAAATTTTTTTATTATATAAATAAATAATTTAATTAATATATAACCTTGAATTAAAATTTATTTTAATATAAAAAAATGTTGTCCATTGAAACAGAAGCAAGAATGGCCAAAATCTTATTAGCATTAGCTGAAGGAGAAAGAACTATCGAAGTAAGTAGACAAATTCTTTCAGATAATTACGATTTTGATTCTTATCAAATTTTTAAATTTTTAGACACAGAATGTAAAAACAGAGTAGATGCTTGTAATATAATCAATTTTCTTAGAAGCAAAGGTGTATATGCAAACGAATGTGAAGCAAACCTTTTAATTTTTTTCTATGATCAAGACTGTGATGGTTGCTTATCCTATGTAGAATTTTTAAATTTAGTACAAAGTGATAAGTCGTTAAAAAAAACCTCATTTTCAAATAATCAAAATATTTCATTTAATGTTGAATATTCTCTCACTAAATTATTAGAAAAAGAAATAAATTTAGCAAGAGAAATAATTTCACTATTAAATGATTTAAGATTAAGATATGATTATAATGCACATGACATATTCCATTTATTAAAAAATTGTAATGTTATTACAAATGATTCAATTAGATGTTTTTTAGATAGAAATCAATGCACATATCTTGAATCCGATGTTAGAAATGTTTTAAAAAGATTAGATACAAATAGGGATGGTTTAGTTGATTTATGTGAATTTCATGCATTTTTAGGATATCCAAACTGCACAAGATGTTGTCCAAGTAGCGCTTGTTGTGTATGTGGTTGTGTATGTTGTAATACTTGTGTATGTGAAGTTCCTTGTTTTATACATAATTGTGTTCACCCTTGTCAAAAAGTATATTGTGAACCAATTTGTCCCCCAAAAGTATGTCTTTCACCATGCAGATCACCATGTAGATCTCCATGCAGATCTCCATGTTGTAGTCCAAAAAGAATATGTTCACCAGTATGTAGCCCAAAAAGAATATGTTGTTCTCCTGTTGTAAAATGTAGCCCTATTTGTTCCCCTTGTAGATCACCTTGTCCTCCAAGATGTTATAGTCCTAAACCTTTATGTCCTCCTCCCCAAAATTTAGAAAATAAAACAAAAAATATATTAAGTAATTCAGGAGTATCAAATAGTACGATGTTTAGATCACAAGGACTAGGTAGTTTTAATAATACATCAAATATTAATCCACCTAATTCTCCACCAAGAATGAATAGATTCCAACAAAGTAGTAGTCCAGTTGTTCAAAGATTATCTCCTAATTTAAGTTTAAGACTTAGTCCAGAAAGAAGATTTTCACCTCGTAACTCCCCAAGAAGACAACCTTCTCCTCCTATGTTTCAACAACAACAACAACCTTTAATGCAAAATAATTTTAATAATTGTAGACCATTATGTGAGCCAATTAGTCAAGAACAATGTCAATTTAATGACTATTTATGTAATGTTATGAACGCTGAAAGTCAAATTGAACAAGCTAAAATTGACTTAGCACTTAGAGCAGATTTCAATTGTGAAGATGCATTTAGAATATTTGAATTGGATGGAAGAGGATTTCTTACAGAAGGAGATTTAAAATGTGGATTAAGTCTTTTAGATGTATGTGCAACTGATGAAGATGTTAGAAATTTAATGAAAAGATTTGATCTTAATAAAGAAGGTGTTTTAAATTATGCAGACTTTTTTGATATGTTAGTTCCATATGAAAAAGATTATAGAAATATGGTAGAAAATAGAGTTCCAAATTCTTGCTGTCCTTGTAGATGTCCTGATGTTTTTATGTATACAACAAGATTATATTTAAAAAATTTATTCAATAGTTTAATTTGTTATGAAAATAAATTTAATTGTATGAAAAAAGGATATGCAGGAGTAAGATGTAATTTGAGAGATATCTTTAGAAATATTGATGTATGTTGTAGAGGTTGTTTTAACGAACAAGATTTTCTATGTTATCTTAAAAAAAATTGTATTTTCACAAATACAAAAGATGCAGATTTATTATTTATAAGATTAGATAAAAATAGAGATGGAAAAGTTGATTGTTTCGAACTCGAAGACGAATTGAAACCAGTATATTAAATATTAATTTAATTTTTTATTTTTTTTTTGAGAAATAATTATTTAATTAATTTAATTAATATATAATATTATATTTAATTAATTAATTAATAAGTAAATAAATAAACAAATAAAAAATTTTTTATAAAAAATAAAAATAAATTAATTTAATATAATATTTTATAAATAAATTTTATTTAAAATATTTTGATTATAATAATTTTTAAGATTAATTTTCTTTATTTTCTTCATCATTTTTTTGAACTAATTTTTCAAGTTTTTCAATTTTTTTATCCATTTTCTTTTTCATTTCATCTAACTTTTTAGTTGCATTTGCTCTGGCTTTATTATTTTTTTTTTCTATTTCTACTTTTTCTTCTTCTGTTTGTGCATTATTATAAGCTTCTTGTCTTTTTTCTTCTTTTACTTTTTCATCTTGAAGAGCTTTTTCATATTTTTGTTGTAATTCTGCCTTTTTTTCTTCAAATTCTTTTTCTGATATTTTATTCTTTTTATCATTTCCTTCTCCCATTTCTTTTTTTAAATCTTCTAGTTGTTGTCTTTTTTCTTTTATATGATTTATTAATTCTTCATCATCTGGGAATAAATCTTTTACTACTTTTTCATCTATAGGTTTATTTTGTGCCATCAAACTATCAAATTTAGATAATAATTCATTTTTCTCTCTGTTTATTCTTGCTTGTAATTTACTTTTAGTTAAAGCAGCTTTTTCTTTTTGTCTTTGATATTCTTCTAGTCTTTTTTCTTTTTCTTCCATTTCTTGTTGTCTTTGAAGTATTTTGTAATCTTTTTGTCTATTTATTCTTTCAATATTTTTTTGTTTCTCTAATAATTTAACTCTCTTTTCTTCTATTTTTTTTTGATTTTCTTTATCTCTCTTTTTATTTTGTTTTTCTACTCTTTTATCTATCTCATCCATTTTTTGAAGTAATTCTTCTTTTCTTTTGTTTTCTTCTTTTTCTAAAATATTTCTATTTTTTTCCGTTTTTAAATATTCTTCATCTATTTTTTTTAAATTTTGTTTACACATATCTTCTTTAGTTGCTGTTTTAGCCATTATGGATTCTTCTAATTTTAATTGTTTATCAAAATAATTTTTTCTTCTTTCTTCTTCTTCTTTTTCAGCTTTTCTTAATTTTTTTTCTCTTTCTTTTTGCTTTTTTTCATTTTCTTTTTTTTGTTTAGCAATTTCTTTTTCTCTTGTTTCATAAAATTTCTCTAATTTTTCTTCTGAATTTTTTTCTTTTTCTTCTATTTTATTTCTAAGTTCTTTAAGTTGTTTAGCATTTTTTTTTCTAATTTTTTCCATTTTTTTTTCTTGTTCTTCTTTTTTCTTTTGATTTTCTTTTATTTGTTCATTTCTTAATTTTTCTCTTTCTTTATTCATTTCTTCTTCATGTTTTTCTTGTTCTTCTTGTTTTTTTTTAATATCTTCTTCTTTAGCTTTTTCTATCTCTTCTAATTTTTGTCTACGTTCAATCATCTTTTTATTTTCTTCTTCAGCTCTTTTTTTATTTTCTTTTAATCTTTTTTTTTCTTGTTTAAGCATTTCTTCTAATTTTTGTTTTTCTTTCTCTTCTTTTTCTTTATTTTTTTGTTCTTGTTCTAGTAATTTATTTTGTAAATCTTCTTCTCTTTTTTTATTTTTTTCAGCTAATAATTTAGCTTGTTGTTCTCTTTTCTTTTTTAAAGCTTTCTCAGCTTCTTCTTCTCTTTCTTTTTGTTTTTTTTCTTTATCTGCAGCTATTTGTGCATTTATTTCTTTTTGTATTTGAGTTTCTATTATATTTTGAACTTCTTGTTTTTGTCTTCTTTTTATTTTTTCTATATTTTTCTTTTCTTGTTCTTTTAATTTTCTTATTTTATCATCATCATCTTTTTTACTTTTATTTTTATTTTCTTCTGCGTCTCCTTCTTTTCCATTTTTATTATTTTCAGCGTCTATCATATTATTTCTTTCTTCTTTTATTAAATCTATTGTATTATTTCGATATTTTTCATTAGCTTCATATCGAAATTTAACTAAATCCTTTGATAATTTTTTGACATCAGGATTTTGAGCTTTAAATTCTTCAATAGAGAGTTTTATTAATTCAGATTGTTCAACACCTAATTTTTTCATGGCTTCTAAAGATCTAGGAGAATTTATACGAGTATTTTTTGAAAAATCTGAATTTTCTATAGTTACAATTTCTTTTTTATTATCATCATTTTGTTTATTATCTTCTTTTTCATTTTGATTATTATCTTGATTTGTATTTTCGGTTTTCATTTTAATTTTTTAATTATATTAATATATTTTAATATATTTTAATATTATTTTAATTTTATTTATTTATTTCTTAAATATTATTAATTCTATAAATTAATTATTTTAATATGATTGATCAGATATTTTCATTTTAATCTTTTTTCTTCTAAATTAAATTAAATTAAAATAAAGAAAAAAGATTAAAATGAAAATA
>JAEEGK010017039.1_pt1 | contig 15894 bp, 5 predicted proteins | sample 8958771 | NCBI WGS metagenome assembly JAEEGK01 (sample SAMN16246547, study PRJNA631951) | gut metagenome | biome: gut microbiome; feature: rumen; material: SC-attached | host: Bos | place: Iran: Karaj | collected 2018-10
AACTGCTACGTCATCCGGTCGTCCGTCGATCCGGACCAGTGGTTCACCTTCGAATACCGCAACAGCAACGACTTCATGGAGAACGTCCCCCACAGCGGCGTGATCATCGGCAGATGGTACGACAACGTCAACCTCAACGACCTGTACGATGCCGGCAACGGTTTGTTTGACTTTTACGAAAAACCGCACACGTATTGGGTTTTCAGACGGAACAGCAGCATCGACACCATCAACGGGAACGTCAACTCCGCGGCGTTCGGGTACGCGAACCGCACCGCCTTCGGTCCCACCACCAACCCCCACCCCTACCTCATCGACGGCACGCCCGAGACCAGCTTTGAAATCACCAACATCCAATTTAGCGGCGACCAGGCGAGCTTTGACGTGCACTTCATAGAGTCGGGGATTCCCTCGCACGCAAGCCTAAACGGCCACTTCTACCCCAACCCGGCTCACGGCGAGCTGAACATCACGATAGATGGGACAAGACGTGTGGAAATATACGATTCGATGGGAAAACTCATGCTTTCGGAAACGAATCCCGACGCCAAAGTCAACGTTTCCATGCTTCCGCAAGGGATTTATGTTTTGAAAATTGTCACAGAAAAAGATTGTCATACGGAAAAATTCATCAAAAAATAATACAAATCAAACATTATGAGACGTAACTTTATCGCAACTCTGCTGCTGGCAGCCTTCAGTCTCCTGGCTTTCAGCTCTTTCGCGCAGAATTACCACAAGGAGACCTATCAGAATGACCCGATGAACGTCATTCACTACACCTTGGACAACGGTCTGCAGGTGTTCATGTCGGTGAACAAGGATGTGCCGCGCATCCAGACCTACATCGCAGTGCGCGTGGGCAGCAAGAACGACCCCTCCGAATCCACGGGTCTTTCCCACTACTTGGAGCACCTGATGTTCAAGGGCACCAACCACTTCGGCACCCTCGATTGGGCCAAGGAGCAGGAACAGCTCAAGAAGATCGAGGCATTGTACGAGGTTTACAACCACACCACCGACCCCGCCCAGCGCAAAGCCATCTACCATCAGATCGACTCCGTGTCGTACGAGGCTTCCAAGTACGCCATCCCGAACGAGTACGACAAGATGATGTCGATGATCGGCGCACAGGGCACCAACGCCTTCACCTCCAACGACATGACAGTCTATCAGGAGGACATCCCGAGCAACGAGGTTGAGCGCTGGCTGAAGATCGAGGGCGAGCGTTTCGCCAACCCCGTCTTCCGTTTGTTCCACACCGAGTTGGAGGCCGTCTATGAGGAGAAGAACATGAACATGGCCAACGACAGCCGCACCGCTTACGAGCAGATGAACCTGGCGCTGTTCCCGAACCATCCTTACGGCACACAGACCACCATCGGCACCATCGAGCACTTGAAGAACCCGTCCCTGACCAACATCAACAAGCACTTCAACACCTATTATGTGCCGAACAACTACTGCATCGCCATGGCGGGCGACTTCGACCCCGACCAGGTTATCAAATTGATTGACAAATATTTCGGAAAGATTCAACCGAAATACATCCCCGATTTCACCTACGTGCATGAGAAACCCATCCGCGAGGTGAAGACGGTGGAGGTCTATGGTCTGGAACCCGAAAACGTGCAGATCGGCTTCCGCATTGACGCCGGCACCGGTTCCCGCGACGTGCTCCTCGCCGAGATGGCCGACGCCGTGCTGATGAACGGCTCCTGCGGTATCATCGACGAGAACATCAACCAAAAACAATTGGCCTTGGCCGCCTCTTCCAACGTGAGCGACCTCAACGACTACGCCTACTTCCGTCTCTACGGCAGACCGAAAGAGGGACAGACCTTGGAACAGCTGAAAGACCTGCTGCTGCAACAAATCGAGATCCTGAAATCCGGCAACTGGGACGAAAAACTTCTCACCGCAGCCATCAACAACCGCAAACTCAGCGACATGACCTCCTTGGAGAGCAACACCAACCGCGCCATGGCCATGGCTTTCGCCTACCTCTCCCACCGCAGCTGGCAGGATGTGATCAACGAGACCGAGAACATGAGCTACGTCACGAAGGAAGATGTGGTTGACTTCGCGAGACGCACCTTCAAGAACAACAACTACGTGATCGTCTATAAACGCCAGGGCGAGCAGCGCAACGTGCAGAAAGTTGACAAGCCCGAAATCACCCCCGTGGTCATGAACCGCGACGTGGAGAGCTCCTTCCTAACGGAGGTCAAGAACATGAAGGTGAACCCCATCGAGCCCGTCTTCGTCGATTTCAACAAGGACATGCAGAAGGGCAAAGCCAACGGCAACGAGATCCTCTACGTGAAAAACACCGACAACGGCCGTTTCTCTTTAGTCTATCGTTACAACTATGGTAGATTTTACGACAAGAAAGCCGGCATCACCAACAATTTCCTCGACCAATTGGAGAGCGAAAACCGCACGCTGAGCCAGATCAACCGGGAGATGTACGACCTTGCCTGCTCCTATTCCATCAGTTTCAGCGACAAATACGCCAACGTATATATCAACGGTCTCAGCGAGAACATGGAGAAGGCCATGGCCATCGTGGAGGACATCCTCAACCACCCGAAAATCTCTGAGGAATCCGTCAAAAATTCCATCGCCGACGTGCTGAAATCCCGTAACGATGCCAAATCGCGCCAGCAGACCATCTTCCAAAACATGCTGCGTTACGCTTCCTTCGGCAAGGACAATGTCCGCAGATATTTTGTAAACAACGACGAAGTCCAGAAGATCAAGGCTCAGGATGTCGTCAACCAAATCAAGACGATGACCTCCCAGCCGCAGCGCATCCTCTACTACGGCGACCTGAGCCTCAACGACTTGCAAAAAGTCATCACCGACAAGCACAGCGTGCATCCGGCCAAGAAACCCGTCAAGATGGGACCCGACTACGACCGTATCGCCACGAAAGACAACAAGGTCTATTTCGCCCACTATGACGCCAAGCAGTCCCTGTGCCGCCAGCTGAGCACCTCCGTGCCCGCCAACTGGGCCATGAGTCCGCAAATCGAGATGTACAACGAGTACTTCGGCGGCAGCATGAACTCCATCGTCTTCCAGGAGATCCGCGAGAAACGCTCCCTGGCCTACTCCGCCGCCGCCTACTACGTGGAGCCCATCGAGAAAGGCAAGTTCAACTACAACATGACCCACATCGGCACGCAGAACGACAAGCTGATCGACGCCATGGAGGCCTTCACCGACCTGTTGGACAACATGCCCGTGTCTGAACTCAATTTCGACCTCGCCAAAACTTCCCTGATTTCCCAATACCGCACCAACCGCACCCGCAAGATGAGCATCATCAACTACTACCTCACCTGCGAGGAAATGGGCCTGAAAGCCCCGATGGACAAGACCAACTTCAATGCCATCCAGAAGATGACCATCAACGATGTGAAGAACTTCAACGCCAACTACATCAAAGGGCAGAAGAGAGTGGTCGTGGTGCTCGGCAACGAGAAAGAAGTGGATCTGAAAGGACTTGAGAAGTACGGAAAGGTCGCAAAACTCTCTTTGGAAGAGATCTTCGGATACTAATCATCCTTTGACCTGATAATCAAGACGTAAGGCGTGGGGAATATTTCATTCCCGACGTCTTACGTCTTTTTTTCGCCACGACTCTCACAGCGACTTTTAAACGGCAGACAATTCACTATTCACCATTCTCCATTCACAAAAAAAATGTACCTTTGCCGCCTATAATTTTTAAAGAAAAAAATACAAGAATATGAAGAATATCCGCATCATTTGGACGACTTGCCTGCTGGTTTGTCTTACATTTTCCGCTTTCGCGCAGTCCGTCACACCCGTAAAATGGGCCTATAAGACAGTGAAAGTCAACGACTCTGTGGCCGAGCTGCAGTTCACCGCCAACATCGAGCCGAACTGGCACCTCTACGCGCAGAAGCCCGGTCAGGGACAGATCGAACAGCCGTTGGTGTTCAACTTCACCAAATCCCCGAAATACGAGCGCATGGGGAAAGTTTCGGAGCCGACCCCGCAGAGCGACTACGATGATCTGCTCGACGCGCATTCCAACTTCTACTCGAAACAGGTGACGTTCAAGCAGCGCGTGAAGGTGAAGGACGACCAGCCGTTCACCGTGCAGGGAAAATTGGAGGGACAAGCCTGCATCGAAGGTCGCTGCACCCCCATTGAGGAGAAGTTCTCCTTCGACATCAAGGACTTCCACCCGGCGGTGGCAGCCGTGCCGACTGAAGACGCTACCGAAGAAGATTCCGCTGAGGGTCAGGAAGTTGCAGCATCCCAAGCACCGCAGAGCACCGAAATCGCCCCCGCGGCGGACGCTCCCGCCGAGAAGGAGGAAGAGTCGTTGCTGTTGTACTTCCTCGGAGCCATCGTGGGCGGTCTGGCCGGTCTGGTCATGCCCTGTGTCTTCCCGATGATCCCGATGACGGTCTCCTATTTCTCGAAGGACGGCAACGCGGGCAAGCGCAACGCCATGCTGTACGGCTTTTTCATCATCCTGATCTTCGTGGTCATCGGTCTTGTGCTTTCTTTGATCTTCGGCGCGGACCTCGGCAACATCCTCAGCACGCACTGGATTCCGAACATCTTGTTCGCCATCATCTTCTTCATCTTCGCCCTTTCGTTGTTGGGTTATTTTGAGATCACATTGCCGAGCTCGTGGGTGAACGGTTCCGCCAAGCGTCAGAACGCGGGCAGCGTGGCCGGCATCTTCTTCATGGCTTTGACCTTAGTGCTGGTCTCGTTCTCCTGCACACTGCCCATCGCGGGCGCGGTGGCATTGAACGCCGCCGGCGGCTCTTTCCTGAAACCCGTCATCGGCATGTTAGGCTTCTCGTTAGGCATTGCCGTCCCGTTCACGTTTTTCGCGCTGTTCCCCGGCCTGCTGAAGAAACTGCCCAAGTCCGGCGGCTGGATGAACACCCTCAAGGTGGTGCTCGCCTTCATCGAACTGGCCTTCGCGCTGAAGTTCATCAACGTGCCCGACCAGACCTACCACTGGCGCATCCTCGACCGAGAAGTATATCTCTCCCTGTGGATCGTGTTGTTCGCGTTGTTAGGATTTTACCTGCTTGGCAAGATCAAATTCCCGCACGACGACGACTATCCCGTGCAGAAAAGCTGGTTCCGCTTCCTGCTCTCCGTAGGCGTTTTCTCCTTCGTGGTCTATATGATTCCCGGACTGTTCGGCGCCCCGCTGAAAGCCATCTCCGGATGGTTGCCGCCGATGACCACCCAAGACTTTGACGTCTCCAACATCGTGCGCACCGAAATGGCGGCGAACGGCGGCGGTCAAGGCAGCACTTACCAGCTGGACGAAGAGCCGATGTACGCCGACAAACTGCACATCCCCTTCGGCATCAAGGGCTACTTCGACTACGACCAGGCGTTGCGCGTGGCCAAGAAGGAAGGCAAGCCCGTCTTCCTCGACTTCACCGGTCACGGCTGCACCAACTGCCGTAACGTGGAGAACGCAGTCTGGATCGACCCCGAGGTGCGCCGCATCTTCGCCGAGGAGGTCATTGTCTGCACCATGTATGCCGACGACAAGGTCATCCCGCTGCCCGACGAGGAGAAGGGCAAGCTCACCGACGCCAACGGCGACCCCATCACCATGCTGGGCGCCAAAAACCGCTACATCGAACAGACCAAATACCACGAGAATTCCCAACCCTGCTATTTCGTGGTGGATCCCGACGGCAACATCCTCTCCGGCCCAACCTATTACGAGCGCGACAAGGACAAATACATCGCGTTCTTGCGGAAGGGTATTGATGCATTTAAGGCAAAATGATAATGACCAGGAACAAATGGTATATTAAACTCGCCCTCAGCGTATTGACGGGATTGATATTGTCGCTGGCGTGGTACGTGCACGGGGCGGCGCTCATCATCATGCTGGCGTTCGTGCCGCTGTTTTGGCTGAGTGACATTTCTTTGCAGGAGGGCAAGCGCAACGCCTTCGGACGGGGCATCGTGCTGTTCTATCCCGCGTTTTTCGTCTTCAACCTCATCACCACCTACTGGATTGCCTACTGCACGCTGCCCGGCGCGGCGGCGGCGGTCATTGCCAACGCGCTACTGCAGACGCTGACGTTCTCCGCATGGCACGCCTGCCGCAAACAAGTGGAAAACAGATTCTTACAATTGTTATTGTTAATCTCCTTCTGGATTTCCTTCGAATACCTGCACCTCAACTGGGACCTGACGTGGCCCTGGCTCACTTTGGGCAACGTCTTCGCTCCCACGCCTTGGCTGGTACAATGGTACTGCATTACAGGCGCTTTAGGCGGCACGGCGTGGATCCTCATTGTCAACTTCTTGATTTACCAAGAACTTGTATTTCGAAAAGAGAAGAAAGATCGGCCAAAGAAAGTCATCATTGGCGTTTTCGCTGCCAGTTTCATTCTGCCCCTTTTGGCTTCTCTCTTTTTCTACTGGGATGGCGAACTTAAAATGACCACCAAACCGCGTCCCATCGAGGCGGTCATCGTGCAGCAAAACACTGACCCATGGGAAGAGGAGTACAGCCTCACCAACAAGCAGGAAATCCAGCGGGTTTTGGATGTGGCGAAGCCGTACCTCAACGAGAAAACAAACCTCGTCATCACCCCCGAATCCGCCATTGCGCACACCATCGACATGGAGGCTTTGCGCAGCCATACGTTCATGGAGGGCGACTCCCGCTTCGAAGGTTTTTCCTTATTCGACAGTGTGACAACCATTTACCCGAACGTGAACTTCGTGTTGGGACTTTCCACTGTGGGCATTTTCGACTATAAAGCGTCGCCGGTCGCGCAGGAATGCAGCCCGGGCCGATTCATGGAGTTTTACAACACCGCCGGATTTTACAACAAAAACGGCTTGGTGAGCCACTACCACAAGAGCCGCCTGGTTCCCGGCGTGGAGAAGATGCCGTTCCCAAAGATTTTCGGCTTCCTTGAAAAAGCCATCATCGAGCTGGGCGGCTCCAACTCCTCGTTGGGCAACGACACCGAACAGCGCACCTTCGCGTTCGAAGTTGACGGCAAGCCGCTACGCATCGGCGCGGCCATCTGCTACGAATCGGTGTATGGCGAATTGGTCGGCAATTTCGTGAAGAACGGCGCCGACGTGCTGTGCGTCATCACCAACGACTCGTGGTGGGACGACAGTCCGGGCCACCGGCAGCACTTCGAGATGTCACGGCTGAGAGCCGTCGAGACCCGCCGTTACGTGCTCCGTGCGGCCAACGGCGGCTTCTCCGGCGTCATCGACCCTCTGGGGCGGGTGTTGGAGAAAACGAACTACAACGAGCGCACGGCCATCAAGACCACCGTGTATGCCAAATCCGTTGAGACTTTTTACGTGAAACACGGCGACTACATCGCCCGCATCTGCATATTCACCTCTTTAGCCGGGCTTCTTTTCGTTTGTATTCTTACCATTGTCCGAAAAAAGAAGAAGCAATAGCCTCGTTCCCATTTCACTGCAACTTTGTGAATAAGCGGTTTTTTATTTTTTCATTCTCAAAACAGCCATTGATATGAGAAAAAACAAAACACTCCGGTTTTTATTCGTTTTAATAGCCAATTTGTTGTTATTCAACAATATAACCATCGCAATGCCGGTGGATAGCACGACGGCTCGAAAGGTTGCCACCAATTTCTACAACTGGAAGTCGGGGCGATCAGTGGACTACAACCATGCCCAACTGGTTTACACACAACAAATTCCGTCTCAGGGAGCCGTTATGCAGACCTCGCCTGCCACGGCCTTGTATGTTTTCGACTTCGGCGGGCATTTTGTGATGACCTCCGCCGACACGCGGGTGACTCCGGTGCTCGCCTATTCCACCGAGTCGGGATTCGACGCCGACGGCATCGCAGAAAGTATCGGATGGTTTCTGGACGAATATGTTCAAGAAATCGAGTTTATCACCCGTACCATGTCGGATTCGGAATGCGAAGAGACCGCTTCAGCGTGGAACAGGCTAGTTTCGGGCGAGATGAGCACGATGGCAACCGCCACGAACATTGTCGGCCCGCTAATCAGCACCACCTGGAACCAGAGCAGTCCGTACAATTCTTTTTGTCCTTCTGATCCAAACGGCCATGGTGGTCACGCATTCGCGGGTTGCGTAGCCTGCGCCATGGCACAGCTCATCCGCCACTGGGAATATCCTTCCACCGGTATCGGAAGCCACAGTTACGAAGCCAACTTCGCCTATCTGGGATACGGCGATTACGGCACGCAAAGCGTGAATTTCAGCACGGCCAACTACAACTACAGTCTTATGCCGCTGACCCTGAACGGCGCCTCGCAGGCACAGATCAACGAAGTGGCCAAACTGATGTACCATTGCGGTGTTTCGGTGGAGATGATGTACGGGCCCTATGGCAGCGGAGCTTCCGACTATGCCGCGGTTACCGCCCTGCAAAACTATTTCGGCTTCGAAGGGGCAGAACTGAAAACTCGGGGCAACGATGCCGCCAGCTGGACAGCCATGATTAAAAACGAGTTAAACAACTTACGCCCAGTCTATTACAGCGGCCAAGGCACCGGCGGCCATGCCTTCATCTGCGACGGATACGACGATCAGAACTTATTCCACTTCAACTGGGGCTGGGGCGGACTCTATGACGGATTTTTCACGCTGTCTAATTTGAATCCCGGAAACGACAATTTTTCGACCAACCAGATCGCCATCATCGGCATTGACGCTTCCCAACCCAAAATCCACTGCGCGACAAACAGCCTCGCTTTCCTCTCCGAGGCGAACAGCTACAGTGCAACGAAATCGCTCATCGTCGTTGCCGCACAACTCTCCGACTATATCATCGCCGAAGTTTCCGGAAATTTCCGCATCAGCAACAACGGAACCAACTTCTACACATCCAGAACGCTCAACACCAACGGCGGGACGCTCTATGTGCGCTACCAGCCGACAGCCGGAAGCGGGACCGAGCACGGCATGTTGATTTTGCGGTCGGGCAGCATCCGCGACACCGTCTTGCTGACCGGCGCCATCTACAACAACACCCCCTATTGCCTGCCCCCGGCGAATTTATCCATCTCCTCGCAAAACCTGCAGGACATCAACCTCCAATGGGAGACACCGACGGTAGCGCCTGACCCGCACACGCTGACCTGGTCGCCCAGCAATCCGAGCATTAACTACGGATCGGGGTCAAATTATCAAATGACGATGTTGCAGCGTTATTGCGACACCGATTTGGTCGCTTACCATAACCAAGCACTCACGTCGATCTCCTTCATTCCCGACGGAGACGCCACCCTGTTCAGATTGGTGGTGTACAAAGGCGGCAACAACGACGGAGGCTTTAATCCCGGCACACTCGTAGTTTCGCAAAACGTCAGCCTGAGTTCGCTTCAAATGGACACGTGGAACACCGTCACGCTCAACACGCCCGTCGTCGTGGACGCCACCCAGGAACTTTGGTTCGGTGTCTACATCGAAGCCCCCGGCGGAACCTACTGTTTGCCGCTCTCCAACAACTCCGTGCCGAAGAAGGGGAGCATTCTCGGAATGCACTCCACGGGATCGGTCAGTTGGTCGGAACTGTACACCAGTCGGTCATTCTGCATTCGCGGCACCGTGGAGAACGTGCAGACCGTGACGAGCTACCAGGTATCGCGCAACGGCACAAGCCTCGGCACTACCACCGCCACCCATTTCCAAGACCATCTGAGCGGCACCAGCACGAACACCTACACGGTCACGGCCAACTGGAGCAACGGCTGCTCCGCCTCCGTGCAACGGACGTTCACCAATGTGACAAACATCACCGCCACACCGGAAGTGCTAGACTTCTTCAGCAACCACGGCTTCGGCACCCTGGTCAAGACTTTCATCGTGGGCGGCAGCGGACTCACCGGCACCATTCAGGCGACTGTCAGCGGGAACTTCCTCATCAGCGTCAACGGGACATCCTACTCCACGAGCGTGAGCCTGCCCTCCTCCGGCGGAACCGTTTACGTGAAATACACCCCCGCGACCCCTGACGGCGAGTACGAAACCGGGCTGGTCACCTTGACCTCCGGAAACCTTTCCGCCACCGTGTCATTAAGCGGACAGACCTCCGACGAGTGCAATCCCCCGCAAAACCTGACCATCGCCCAATCGGGCAACAACATTGTTTTGGGTTGGAACGAACCGGTGACCCCAAGCATCCAACAATACAACCTCTCCTGGCTCAACGACCTTGCTGCTAACTTTTCGATTGGCACCGCCATACAACACTACTTTGTACAGCGGTTCGAAACTTCCGACCTCGCACCCTACCACGGCAAAAAACTGACATCCATCTCCTTTGTCCCCTATCAAACTGCCACCACATACAAGTTGGTGGTGTACCAGGGCGGCGGCTTGAGAGACTCCTACTATCTTCAATCCGGCACGAAAATTTTGGAACAGAACGTGAACCTTTCCACACTGACCAGCAACACCTGGAACACCATCCAACTGGACCAGCCTGTCACCATTGACGCCAGCCAGGAACTTTGGTTCGGCATATACATGGAGGCACCCGCCGGCGGCTATCCCATCCGGTTAGGAACGCCATACGTAGCAAAAAAAGGACTCATCATGAAACACGCCACGTATCCAGACAACACTTGGTATGAACTCGGGAATGGAGGATACAGCTACTGCTTTGCCTTGAAGGCCACTATCGAAGACGTTCCCGTTTTATTGACCAATTATCAGATAGACCGCAACGAAGAGTTGGCAGGCACCACCGGCAACACCTCCTATACCGATCCGGTCATCTACAACGATGAATACAACTACACGGTTTGGGCGGTTTGGAGCAACGGATGTAAAGCACCCGCGCGGGACGTCATCACCGTCAGCGGCCTATGCGACCCCGCAGGAGGTTCCTTTACGGAAACGGCCTGCGAAAGTTTATTCTGGGGAGGCGCAACGCGCACTCAATCCGGCGAATACACCAGCATCCACTATGACAACAACGGATGTCCGATCAGCGACACACTGCACCTGACCATCTACCACGGAACGCACAACGTGGTGACCGAAACGGCCTGCGAAAGTTTTGTATGGCACGGCACAACATACACATCATCAGGAACTTACAACTACAACTACACCAACGAACATGGATGTCATAGCAATGACATCCTACACCTCACCGTCAACCACGGCACGCACAACGTCGAAACCAAATCCGCCTGCGACAGTTATGTCTGGCACGGTGTAACATACACTGAATCCGGCACTTATATCTACGAATACACCAACGCCAGCGGATGTCCCAGTGCGGACACCCTACATTTGACCATCTCGTACTCGAACCACACAGATTTCACAGCCGTTGCTTGTGAAGAATACATCTGGAACAGCGAAACATTCATACAATCAGGTAATTACACACGAACTTTCACAAATATTCACGGATGCGATTCCGTGGTGACGCTGCACCTGACCATCCATCACGGCACCTTCAACGAAGAAAACCAAACCGCCTGCGAAAGCTACACGTGGCACGGTACAACTTATACGACATCAGGTATATACACCTACAACTACACCAATGAACAGGGATGTGTCAGTCAGGATGTTCTAATTTTGACCATCAACTATGGCACGCACAACGTTGAAACCAAATCCGCCTGCGACAGTTATGTTTGGCACGGTGTAACTCGCACCGAATCTGGTACTTACATCTACGAGTACACCAACCCCAGCGGATGTCCCAGCGCTGACACGTTGCACCTCACCGTCTCGTACTCCGACCACGTTGATTTCACAGCCGTTGCTTGTGAAGAATATTCTTGGAACAACGAAACGTTCTCGGAATCAGGTAATTATACGCGCACTTTCACTAACACCGACGGCTGCGACTCCGTGGTGACGCTGCATCTGACCGTCCATCACGGCACCTTCAACGAAGAAAGTCATACCGCCTGCGAAAGCTACACGTGGCACGGCACAACATACACTACATCAGGTGTTTATACTTATGACTACACCAATGAGCATGGATGTGTGAGTCAGGATGTCTTAATTTTGACCGTCAACCGCGGCACGCACAATGTCGAGAGCGAATCCACCTGCGACAGCTATGAGTGGCATGGTGAAACCTACACCGAATCAGGTACTTACACCTACGATTACACCAATGCCGTCGGCTGTGCCAGCACGGACACATTGCACCTCACCATTTGGAACTCCGACCACATAGATATCACCGCTTTTGCTTGCGAAGAATATACTTGGAACAACGAAACGTTCATAGAATCCGGCAATTTCACGCGGACGTTCACCAATGTTGACGGATGCGATTCCGTGGTGACACTGCATCTGACCATCCACCACGGCACTTTCAACGAAGAAAGTCAAACCGCCTGCGAAAGCTACACTTGGCACGGCTCAACATACACGGTGTCAGGTATTTACACCTATGATTACTCCAATGAGCACGGATGTGAGAGTCAAGATGTCCTGCATTTGACCGTCAACTACGGCACGCACAATGTCGAGACCAAGGCCGTATGCAACAGTTTTGTCTGGCACGGCGAAACCCACACCGAATCAGGGACTTACGTTTACGAATACACCAACGCAAACGGGTGTGCCAGCGCGGACACGCTGCACCTTACCGTAAATTCCAGCTATACCACACCGATTAGCGCTGCGATTTGCGAGGGTGGCAGCTACAACTTCTTCGGACAAAATCTTACCTCTGCAGGAACCTACACCCACACGTTGCAATCCGTCCATGGTTGCGACAGCGTGATCACGTTGACCTTGACCGTCAACCCCGTCTTCAACACGCCGATTTCCGCTGAAATCTGCGAGGGCGGCAGCTACAACTTCTTCGGACAGACTTTAACCACCGCAGGAACCTACACCCACACGTTGCAAACCGTCAATGGCTGCGACAGCGTGATCACCTTGACGTTGACGGTCAACCCCGTCTTTAACACTCCAGTCACCGCTGAAATCTGCGAGGGCGGCAGCTACAGTTTCTTCGGACAAAATCTTACCACTGCCGGAACCTACACCCACACGTTGCAAACCATTCACGGCTGCGACAGCGTGATCACGTTGACATTGACGGTCAATGATGTCATCAACACGCCGATCACCGCTGCGATTTGCGACGGAGGCAGCTACAACTTCTTCGGACAAAATCTCACCACTGCCGGAACCTACTCCTACACGTTGCAATCCGTCCACGGTTGCGACAGTGTGATTTCGCTGACCTTGACAATACTGAGCGCCGACAGCACCGACTTCACAGAGGTGACCTGCGACAGTTACACGTGGAACGGCACAACCTACACAACAAGCGGCGACTATCCGGTGACACTCACCAACGCCAACGGCTGCGACAGTGTGGTGACGCTGCACCTCACCATCAACCCGTCGTTCGACATCACCGTTTACGACACGGCGGTGCGTCTGCACGAATACACCCTCGGCGACTTCCAAATCACCCCGGAAGAGGCGGGCACCTTCACGTATGACCTCGCCGGCACGACGGCGGCGGGCTGCGACAGCACCGTGCACCTCATCCTCACCGTGCTGAACAACGACGGCATCCCGGTCTTTGAAACGGCAAACGTGGAGATCTTCCCGAACCCGGCGCACGCCCTTCTCAACATCAAAGGCGAGAACATGCGGAGAATCTTAATCTATAACACTGATGGTCAGATAGTTTACTTCACAGACGAGAACATCAACGACCTGCAGCAAGTGGATGTCTCCCGGTATGCTCCCGGACAATATTTCGTGAAAATTATTTTCAACAATAAACAATCTGTCACGAAAAAAGTCGTTGTTAATCGTAAGTGATGTTAACTGAAACCAAAAATCCTATTCACCATACAATATTTATATATATGGCAACAAAAAAATTATTCGTGCTGATCAGCCTTTGCCTCGGATGTCTTCTTCCGACGCAGGCGCAGAAACAGATTTCCGCAAAACTGACCGAAGCCACCGTCTATTTGCGCGGTGCCGCCCTCACCCACACGGCCTCCGCCACGCTCAAAAGCGGCAGTCAGGAGGTCGTCATTGACGGACTGAGCCCCGACATTGAAATCAACAGTCTGAAAGTCAAGGCGAACGGTGTGCTTATTTCCGCCACAGAATTTTCACAAGATTACCTCACGCCACGGGAACAGGCAGCCCACATCAAGAAACTGCAAGACTCCCTTGACCTCTATAAAGAACAGCTGAAAGACGCCCAGAACGAGTTGGAAGTCCACAAACAGCTGCTCAAGCTGGTCACCGACGGCACGCAGAACAACATGAGTCAGAAAGACGGTACCGTCACCATCGCCGACATCAACGCCAACATGGAGTTGTACCGGACCAAAGCCTCCGAACTGCAAAAAAGCATCGACAAGGACAACAAAAAAATCGATAAGTTGAAAGAGACGGTGAATCGGTTGAACAACCAAATAAACCAGGACGAAACGGAGAACATGCAACTCAACGGTATGTTGCGCCTTTCCGTGAGCGTGCCGGAAAACATCACCACCACCTTCACCATCACCTATTTCACCAACCAAGCACAGTGGGTGCCGTGCTACGACATCAACATCCCGTCGATGGACAAATCCATCACGCTGCAGTCCAAGGCGAAGGTGCGTCAGGTCACCGGCCTCGACTGGAACAACGTGAAGCTCACGCTCTCCAACGCCACCCCGAACCGTTCCACCGTGGCGCCGGTGTTCGAGACGTGGTTCTTGAGTTTCCAGAGACCGCAAACCATCGTTGACGGCATGAAAGTCCGCAGCAATTCCGTATCCTACGCAGCTCCTGCGGAGAAAGCCTCCGCAAGCAACTCCATAAACTATACCTATAAATGGGATTCACAAATGACGATGGACGATTTCGTGGAAGTGGAAGACCAGGACATTCAAGTGTCCTTCGCCATTGCCGTCCCATACGATATTCCCGGCAACGGCAAAGAGAAGCTCATCGACCTGAAGAGCTACGACATCAAGGCGGATTTCAAGTACTACAGCATCCCGAAGCTGTCGGACGAAACCTACCTCATCGCCACGCTGTCCGATTACGAAAAGTACAACCTGCTGCCCGGCGAGGCCACGGTGACGTTCAACAACACGTTCGTGGGACGTACGCGCCTGCGCCCGAACGACACGGAGAGCCAGATTTCGCTGACCCTCACCACCGACCCGCGCATCAGCGTGAAACGGGAGAAACAGAAAGACTTCTGCAGCACCAAGCACGTGGGCAACAGCACCACCGTCACGCAATCGTATCTGATCACCGTCAAGAACAACCAAAGCAAGGCGGCGAAGCTGACCCTGAAGGAGCAGTACCCGATTTCCAACGACAAAGACATTGAAGTGAAGGATGTCACGATCACGCCGAAGGCCACCTACGACAAGACCGACATCGGCGTGGTGACGTGGGATTTGGAACTGCAGCCCGGCGAAACGCGCACCTTCACGGTCACCTACACCGTGAAGCACCCGACCGACCGGGACATTGCTTGGTAGTTTGAAGTCAGCAGTTAATCGTTAGCAGTTAAGGGGAATCGTACAGGTTCCCCTTAATTGTTATTGACTGTTTCCTCTTATCAACAAACGACGTTTTATTTTGTTGAAAAAAAATTTCGTAAGGTATTGATTGTATGGAAAAAAAGACTATTTTTGCCGCCAATTTGATTAGGTATGCAAAAAGGGTGCTCTCAAAGCATTTAAGTAGCTGAATATCAGAAAAATATAAAGTAATAAAAAGATAAAAATAACAATGAGTGTAAAACAGAGAAACGCAGCAAACGCGCGTAAAGAAGCAATGAAAACGGTGTACGTGGCCCGATTAGTGGATAATCCGACCTCACCGCGCAAGACCAGAATTATGGCCAACGTGATTCG
>JAEEGK010017042.1_pt1 | contig 15892 bp, 12 predicted proteins | sample 8958771 | NCBI WGS metagenome assembly JAEEGK01 (sample SAMN16246547, study PRJNA631951) | gut metagenome | biome: gut microbiome; feature: rumen; material: SC-attached | host: Bos | place: Iran: Karaj | collected 2018-10
CTTAGTGACGGCTGCCCACCAGTTCCACTTCCGCGATCGCCGCAGTGGCACTATGGAGAAGATCGACAAGAAGGACGAGCGTTATCTGCTGGCAGGTTATCCTTGGTTCAAGGCCCGTGCCCGCGACACGTTTATCGCCGCGCCTGGCCTGACGTTGGCCATCGGCGAGACCGACTATTTTGAGCTGGTGATGAGGACCGCCGAGAAGGGACTCCGCGAGTTTATGGACGGCAAGCCCCTGTCGGTGAAGATCTACGAGATCGAGCAGCCCGATGTGCCCCTCTGGGCTATCTGGGCCATCCAGCAGTACGCGAAGGAGGTTGGCGTAGAGGCCGGCTTTAAGAAATACGGTAAGCTGGTGAAGGATATTGTGAAATATATCGAGAAGGGTGGTCACCCGAATCTCCGCCTCGACGAGAACGGACTGCTTTACTCCAATGGTCGTGAGAAGGCTGTGACGTGGATGAACTCTACGGCTAATGGTCGTCCCGTCGTGCCGCGCAGTGGTTACATTGTGGAGTTCAACGCCCTGTGGTACAACGCCTTGAAGTTCTGTGCCGCTATGGCTGCCGATCAGAAGGACGAGAAGGAAGTGAACCATCTGGAGGAACTGGCTGCCAAAGTCAAGGCATCGTTCGTCGAGACCTTCGTCAACGAATATGGCTATCTGCTCGACTATGTCGACGGCACCATGATGGACTGGAGCGTCCGTCCGAACATGATCTTCGCCGTGGCACTCGACTACTCGCCACTGAGTCAGGATCAGATGAAGAGCGTGGTGGATATCTGCACCCGTGAGTTGCTGACGCCGAAGGGACTGCGCTCGCTCTCTCCGAAGAGCGGCGGCTACAACCCCATCTATGTCGGACCGCAGACCCAGCGCGACTATGCCTACCATCAGGGAACGGCCTGGCCTTGGCTCGGCGGATTCTACATGGAGGCTTGCCTGAAACTCTATAAGCGTTCTCGCCTCTCGTTCATCGAGCGCCAGCTGGTGGGCTATGAGGATGAGATGGACTATCATGCCATCGGTACGATCAGTGAACTCTTCGACGGTAACCCGCCGTTCCACGGACGTGGTGCCATGTCGTTTGCCATGAACGTGGCAGAGATTCTGCGTACGCTCAAGCTGATGGATAAGTATTCATATCAAAAATAAGGAGGGACGACGATGAAAGTATTAATGTTTGGATGGGAGTATCCTCCTCACGTATTCGGTGGACTTGCCACCGCCAACTATGGTATCTCCGAGGGTCTGAAGGCCCAGGGAGATCTGGACATCACGCTCTGTCTGCCTCATCCCTTCGGTGATGAGAGTCAGCATGCCTGTCGTATCGTCGCCATGAATGCCGTGCCTATCGCCTGGCGCGACGTGGACTATGACTACGTGAAGCAGCGTGTGGGCAACATCATGGATCCCGACTACTATTTCAAGCTTCGTGATCATATCTATGCAGACTTCAACTATATGAACGTGAACGACCTCGGTGCGATGGAGTTTGCGGGAGGCTATCCTGGCAACCTGCACGAGGAGATCAACAACTACTCGATCATCGCTGGCCAGGTGGCCCGTGCCGAGGAGTTCGACATCATCCATGCTCACGACTGGCTGACCTTCCCTGCCGGCATCCACGCCAAGCAGGTGAGTGGCAGACCGCTCTGCATCCATGTGCATGCTACTGACTTCGACCGCAGCCGCGGTAAGGTGAACCCAACTGTCTATTCGATAGAGAAGAACGGTATGGACTGGGCCGACTGCATCATGTGTGTCTCTGAACTGACGCGCCAGACGGTCATCAACCAGTATCATCAGGATCCGCGCAAGGTCTATACGGTTCACAATGCCGTCTATCCTCTGCCGCAGGAGTATCAGGACATTCCGCGTCCTGACCATACGGGCAAGGAGAAGGTCGTCACCTTCCTCGGCCGTATCACGATGCAGAAGGGACCTGAGTACTTCGTCGAGGCTGCTACGATGGTGCTCCACCGTACCCGCAATGTCCGTTTCTGCATGGCAGGCTCGGGTGATATGATGGATGCGATGATCCACCTCGCAGCAGAGCGCGGCATCGCAGACCGTTTCCACTTCCCTGGCTTCATGCGAGGCAAGCAGGTCTATGAGTGCCTGAAGGACTCTGATGTCTATGTGATGCCTTCCGTCTCTGAGCCTTTCGGCATCTCGCCGTTGGAGGCCATGCAGTGTGGTACGCCGTCGATCATCTCCAAGCAGTCCGGCTGTGCAGAGATCCTCGACAACTGCATCAAGGTGGACTACTGGGATATCCACGCCCTGGCCGATGCCATCTATTCGATCTGCCACAACGAGTCGCTCTTCCAGTATCTCAAGGAGGAAGGCAAGCGCGAGGTAGACCAGATCACCTGGGAGAAGGTAGGCCGCTGGATCCGCACCCTCTATCGCCGCACCCTCGGCTGGGAAGAGTAATCATAAAGTTCAAAGTTCAAAATTCAAAGTTCAAAGTTATGAAAACGATTTGTTTATATTTCGAAATACATCAGATTGTTCATCTGAAGCGCTACCGTTTCTTCGATATCGGTACCGATCATTACTATTACGATGACTACGAGAACGAACGTAGCATCACCGACATCGCCGAGCGCAGCTACATGCCGGCGCTGAACACCCTCCACGACATGATCAAGGAGAACGGCAAGTACTTCAAGGTCGCCTTCTCACTCTCCGGCACTGGCATCGAGCAGTTGGAGATGCACGCTCCGCAGGTGATCACCAAACTGCAGGAGATGAACGAGACCGGCTGCGTGGAGTTCCTCGCCGAGCCCTATAGCCATGGCCTCTCCTCACTGGCTAATCCTGATACCTTCGCCCTCGACGTGAAGAAGCAGGTTGCGAAGATTGAGGAGCTCTTCGGCAAGAAGCCGACGGTGGCACGTAACTCATCACTCATCTACAGCGATGACATCGGTGCCCAGATTGCTGCGATGGGCTTCAAGGGTATGCTCACCGAGGGTGCCAAGCACGTGCTCGGATGGAAGTCGCCGCACTATGTCTACAACTGCAACCAGGCTCCGAACCTGAAGCTGTTGCTCCGCGATGTGGAGCTGTCTGACGATATCTCGCTGCGCTTCAACAACTCTGAGTGGGACGGCTATCCTCTTTTCGCCGATGCCTATATCGACCGCATCGCCCGCTTCCCAGAGGAAGAGCAGATCATCAACATCTTCATGGAACTCTCTGCCCTGGGTATCGCCCAGCCGCTCAGCTCCAACATCCTCGACTTCATCCATGCCCTGCCCGCATGTGCCAAGGAGAAAGGCATCACCTTCATGACGCCGACGGAGATCTGCAAGTCGTGCAAGAGCGTCGGACAGATCGATGTGCCTGACACATTGTCATGGGTGGATGAGGAGCGCGACGTCAGCTGCTGGCTCGGTAATGCCATGCAGCACGAGGCCTTCAACAAGCTCTACTCAGTGGCAGACCGTCTGCGCATTGCCGATGATCCCCGCATCAATCAGGACTGGGACTATCTGCAGGCTTCGAACAACTTCCGCTTCATGACCACTAAGCCCTCTAACGTAGGTCTGGACCGTGGCATCTACAGCGGACCGTTTGATGCTTTCACCAACTACATGAACATCCTCGGCGACTTCATCAACAGAGTGAACGCCCTCTATCCGCTCGACATCGACAACGAAGAGCTCGAGAGTCTGCTCACCACCATCAAGAACCAGGGTGATGAGATTGAGATGAAGGATAAGGAGATTACCCGTCTGAAGGCAAAGCTCGAGAAACTCGAGGGTGCTAAGCCTGCTGCCAAGAAGCCTGCCGCCAAGAAGGCTCCTGCTAAGAAGAAGGCAGAGAAAGCTGCTGAATAATCAGGAAATCTGATCATAAGGAAATCGGGGTGGAAGCCCCGATTTCTTTTTATGCGCTGACCGTCGATGACAGCGTTCTTATTTGATAGTGACCAGTATCTTCTTCAAGTCCTTGTCGGCGCTGGAGTTACCGACCATCAGTTCATATTTGCCAGCGACAACGCGCATCGTGTTCGTCTGCTCGTCCCAGCCCTCAAAGCTCTGACGGGGCAGGTCGATGCTGAGGGTCTTGGATTCGCCTGGATTCAGCTGAATCTGTTGGTAGGCGCGGAGGGACTTTAAGGGACCGTTAGGGTCTTTAGGGTTTCTGAGGTAGACCTGAACGGTCTCAAGACCAGCCATCTTGCCAGAGTTCTTGACGCTCACCAGCACCTTGTTGTTCTGATAGACGGGCTTGCCGATCTCGAAGGTCGTATAGCTCAGGCCGTATCCGAAGGGGAAGAGTGCCTCGCCAGTGTAGTAGCGATAGGTGCGGTTCTTCATCGTGTAGTCGAGGAAGTCGGGCAGTTCGTCAGTGTTTTTATAGAAGGTGATGGGGAGTTTGCCGCTGGGGTTGTACTGTCCGAAGAGCACTTCGGCCAGCGCCTGTCCGCCGAGTTCTCCGCCGTACCACGCCTGTAGGATGGCGTCGCAGCTCTCTAGTTCAGGCACGAGTGCCATCGCCGAGCCGGAACAGTTCACGAAGATCACCTTCTTGCCAGCCTTGTGGAGCATGGCGAGGGTTTCGCGCTGGGCCTTCGGCAGTTCGATGCTTGTACGGTCGCCACCCTTGAAACCCTCTTCGTTGACGCGCATCTCCTCGCCTTCGAGCTTCGGCGAGATACCACCCACGAAGATGACGGTCTCTGCGTCGCCGATCTGTGCGAGCAGTTCCTGATGGGAGGGTGCCACCTTGTGCTGGATGTCGAAGCCGAGGAAGGCGAAGTCGCTCACCTGCACATAGTCAATCTGGATGCGGTAGTGCTCTCCGGCCTTCACGTTCATCTCCTTCTGGGCTCCCTGGATGCGGTTGCGCACCTGCCAGATGTTCACGAGGGTGTCGCCGTTGACGATGAGGCGCACCTTGTCGTCAGCGGCGATTTTGAAAATGACGGTCTCGTCCTTCGTGGGGATGAAGGTGGCGTCGAGACGGGCTGAGATGTTCTCGAGGTTCACGCCTGGGGCGAAGACGGTGTTGCCGCCGTTGCTCAGCATGATGGGAGAGGTGAGGTTGATGGTGGTGGCTGGAGTGCCGTTCATCTCGGTATTATTATAATAGGTGGCCTGCATGCCTTGGCTGCCGAGTGGCGTCTTCAGATCAGCAAAGCGGCTTTCGAACACCTCGTTGCGCGTCAGGCCGCAACCGCTGATGTATCTGGCCTGCGGCACTATCTGCTGGATGCCTTCGAGGGCCGTGATGGTGCGGGTGGCAAAGCCGGAGTAGTTGCCCCACTGCATGATGGAGTCGATGGCATTGGCGCCCAATACGACTAATTGAGAATTGAGAGTTGAGAATTGAGAATTATGATTACTATCGAGGGGGAGAATACCGTTGTTCTTCAACAGCACGATGCTCTTGCGAGCCATGTCGAGGGCGAGCTGCTTGTGGGCATCGCAGGCGACAACACTTTCTGGAATCTTTGTCCAGGGGTTCAGCTCGTCAGGGTCAAGGTCACCGAGTTCGAAGCGTGCGATGAGCAGGCGGCGCAGGCTCTTGTCGAGGTCAGCCTCCTTGATGTCACCACGGCGCACGGCCTCGGGCAGATGCTTGTATTCAGAACCGCACTCCACGTCAGTGCCTGCCAGCACGGCCTGTGCCGAAGCCTGGGCACCGTCCTTGGCCGTGTTATGCCAGCGTGGCAGGAAGTCGCGGATGGCGCCGCAGTCGGAAGTGATCAGTCCGTCGAATCCCCATTCATCACGCAGGATCTGCTGTTCATAGCGGGTCTGGGCGCAGCAGGGCTGACCGTCGATACGCTGGTAGGCACACATGATCTCTGCCACCTGGCCCTCTTGCACCAGTGCCTTGAAGGCCGGCAGATAGGTCTCCCAGAGGTCGCGCTCAGGCAGATTCTCGACATTAAACTCATGGCGGTTCCACTCTGGGCCGCTATGCACGGCGAAGTGCTTGGCGCAAGCGAGGAGCTTCTTATATCCGTCCCCCAGCCACTGGCCGTCATACGTCATGCCTTGCAGGCCTCTGACGACGGCCAGACCCATCTTCGCCGTCAGATAGGGATCCTCGCCGTAGGTCTCCTGGCCGCGACCCCAGCGGGGATCACGGAAGATATTGATGTTCGGCGTCCAGAACGACAGGCTCTGGTAGCGCTTGATGTCGCCAGCACGTTTCGCCTGCTTGGCCTTTACGCGGGCCTCGTCGCTGACGGCCGTAAACACCTTGTGCAGCAGGGCGTCGTCCCATGAGGCTGCCATGCCCATCGTGATGGGGAACACGGTGGCAAAGCCGTTACGCCCCACGCCGTGCAGGGCTTCGTTCCACCATTGGAACTGTGGGATGCCCAGCCGCTCGATGGCTGGCGAGGTGTCCATCATCAGGCTGACCTTCTCTTCGAGTGTCAGTCGCGTCAGCAGATCGTCAGCCCGTTGTGCTGCCGACAGGTTCGGATTCTGATACGGTAATGTCTGCGCGCTGAGGCTTATAGCCGTCAGCACAGCGCATAGCATTGTGGTAAGTCTCTTTTTCATTGTCATTCAGTTTTTATGTTAATAATCGTACATTCCACGTCTTCCTTGTTGGTGGCGTAGGCCACATAGAGACGGCCGTTATAGACCATCGATTTGGGATAGCTGTAGCCGAGGGTCTTGGCCTTGCCCGGATAGCGCTGGGGCTGAAGGTCTGAGCCGCCAGCCCTCAATAATAGGGCCTTGTCGAAGCGGATGCCATCATCACTGAACATGGCGACGAGGGGATAGCGGCGCTTGGCTTCCGTCGGATTGCCTGCCAGGTAGGCTGTGCCGTCAGGCAGATTGCCGGCACTCTGTTTCACTCGGGCGTCAGGGATATTGGTGACCGTCGGCTCCGTCCACGTCTCGCCTCGGTCATGACTCAGCGACACCATCTTCCGATAGCTGCTGTTCTGGTCGCGGAAGACCATCACCAGTGTTCCGTCCCTTTGCTGATACAGGCTTGGCTCCAGTTCCTGCGACTGCTTGCCTCGGTCGTGAACCGTCATCTGCGCCCGATGCCAGCCGCCGTGTCCTGTAGGATCGTCGGTGTAGATGGGTGCCACGTGCAGGCCAGGCTGGAAATGGGCAGCTCCCACCGTCCGTCCGTCAGCCGTCGGGTAGGGGTCTTGCTCCATCACACCGTCCATCACCCGCCCGTCTGCCATCCTGACAGGTTGAGGCTCGCTCCATGTCTCGCCATCCCTACTATATATATAATAGGTGTATCCGCCGACGGGCTGCATGCCCTTGGGCCAGACGTTGATGAAGGCGGTGAGCGTGTCCTTCGTGCCGATCCATCCGCCCGAAGTGCAGTAACTGCTGTCCGTCGCAGCTGCCAATAGCTCTGGCTTCGTCCACGTTTCGCCTTCGTCAGTACTCTTGCTGTACATCACGCAGGTCTCTGGCGCATCCTCATCGGTCTGTGAACTCTGCCACATGCAGTAGAGCACATCCTTGAAGGCCGTCATCACCACGCCGTTGGCATAGTGGTGGGTCTCATCGTTGGGCGAGAAGATGGTCACGGTCTTGGTGTCGTCCGTCATCGTCAGCCCCAGAGTCTCCACATTGGTAGTGTCTATCACTCCAGATGAGAGATAGGGCAGTATTCCGAGGATGATTGTTGACAGTATCATGTTGCAAAGTTACAAATTATTTTTCAATTTCGACAACTTTTACGAGATAGTTTTTTATTTCATTAAAAAGAGGGCCGACATCTGTCAGTCCTCTCGTTAGTTTTCTGCGCTCAGGGTGAATCATGGGGACTGTCCCATCTGTGCGACTTATCGCACTGGGGGACTGTCCCCTGTGATTCGCCGCGCTCCTTAGAGCGCAATCGGCCCGTACCCCATACAGCTCGTCGTTGTGATGGCCGTCAGGAAGGCTGTGAGTGCGGCTACTACTACCTTCACCGCAATCTCAACTATACGCTTCTTCATAATTGTCAATTTTCAATTATCAATTATCAATTGGCGTAGCCTTAGTTCTGGTCCATTTCGTCGCCCTCACCCTTGGTGAACAGCTTGCTTGCAACCTCACTCGACTCACCGTCCTTGATGGCGATGGCCTTCACGGTCGTGGTGTCGCTCAGGGTGAATGCCTCACTGTAGAGCGTACTCTCGGCCGTAGGTGTCGAGCCGTCGGTGGTGTAGTGGATCTCAGCGCCGTCAGGGCCACTCATGCTCACTGAGGTAGTCTCAGCAAACGGAGTCGTACCGCTGATCGTAGGCGAAGCCAGAGTCTGGTTCACGGAGCCGTTGCCGCCGTTGGACGAACCACCGTTCTGAGTACCGCCGTTCTGCGAAGAACCACCGTTCTCGTTGCCGTTCTCGTTCTCACCACCGTTCTCGTTGTCCTCCACCTCGCCGCTGTCGCCAGAGGTCACGCGCTTCAGCACGTTGCCGTCCTCGTCCAGGCAGGTGATCTGAATCGAGGTGTTCTTCAGCTCGTCCTTCACCTCCACGTTAGGAGTGAACACGATGCGGCGCGTGGTAATCAGGTTGGCCTTCACGTCCTCCAACTCAGCCACCGCCTTCGAGCGCACGCCGAAGCGCATCGTTCCCAGTCCGGGCAGGGGTACGCTGTGACCCTCAGTGGCCCACGTGCGGATTACTTCACCTGCGGCATCCCAAGCCGCCTTGATCACACCTGCAGAGATTCCGCTGTGGGTCGAGGCCTCGGAAAAGACCTTCTTCTCTGCAATCGGAATGTACAGGTCCGGACGCATCACGAACTTCATTCCAGGGTTCTTACCCAATTTCACTTCACGTCGTTGTGCAATTACTTTAATAGCCATAGTCTAATTTAGTTTTTAAATAGTTTGTAACATTGAGCCCTTTTGGCTTACGCCGCTTTCCCGTTTAACGGGAATGCTCAAATGTTTGTAAATAAAATTATTAATTCTCTCATTGTCGCCTGAGACAGCTTCGAAGGGGGCCCATTAAAGGAAAATCTTGCTATGATTAATGCGCGCAATTTCTAGATTTAATTCTCGCAATTTTTATCCTTAATCTTGCATCTCTGCCATGCTCATTTTGACACTGCAAAGTTACAAAAATTTCAAATACGAAACAAGCCTTTTCGTATTTTATCTTGAATTTATTTGAAATGTTAAAATGACGAACGTTTGAAGCCCCTTGAGAAGGGGCCGACCTAAGCCGGGGTGCCTTGCGAGGAGGAATCGACGAAGTCAAATTTGAGCGCGGCAGAGCGGCAGTGCGGCAGTGCGGCATTAGCAAATCACGATCCGCGGCAACCATAGCTATTATATTATATATAATTATTATATATTATAATATATAATAATTTAAAATAGATATATATACCACCTCCTCCCTCCCGAGCCGTGACGTCATTCGAAAAAGCTAATGCCGCGCCGCCGCGCTGCCGCACTGCCGCGCTCTGATCGATCGGATTTGCGTTTGATTCCTTCAAAGATCAATCACCTGTCCCCTCGATTCTTATTTGATTCTCTCCTTGTTTTAGTTTTGGGAGCGGACGCTCCCATATCTGCCATTCGTCTATCTCTTTGAACAGGCGAGTGAGTACATCGTGATAACGATCAGGATAAACCATCGTATAAACAAACCAGAACTTGCCGTTACGGATGAACTTGGAGTAATAACTATAGCCTTCTATCAGACTCCCCTTCTCATATTGTGGCCCAGAGAGGATGAAGTAATCTTCGCCCTGCTTTTGCATAGTGGCATGAAGACACTGAGCCAAAGAATCGCTTGCCTCTTTGACGCTCGTCCCCTGATTGCTCATCGTGTAGCCCTCGAGTACCACCGTTGCCCATTGGTCGCTATAACAGAAACGTGCGTGGCCTACATCGTTAGGCTGTTCACTGAAGAACGAAGGATAGCGGATAACGAAATCATAGGTCGAGTCTTTGTACTCATACATTTCGGCATAGGTTAGGTTTCGTTTGAACATATCCTTGTCCGTCCTTACTTCTGAACAGGCATCAATCCAGTCAACACTTACTGCAACGAGGATGATGGCGATGAAGATGAAGATAGCTTTGCGCATATGTCTATTTACTTTGAAGAATACCTGTTTCGCTGTCTTTATGGTTCATCGTTCGCTGGATGTCACGATACTTACGCCCACGATCCAATCGATAGGAGAGTTTGAGGGTAACCATATTGCCATAGTCGCGATAGTGTTGCGAGATTTCTTTCTGCACGTAACGGCTTACGACTTCCGTTTTGTTGGTAAGCGGATGCTGACTGAATGGATGCTGGGCATAGAGGGAGATGCTGAGTGCTGAGCTGACGCGATAGTTGCAGGTGAAATACCATGCAGGTGCCTGATGGCCGCGATGTTCGCCTTCCATGAAGTTCCAGCCATTGTCTGCGTATGCTCCCAATGTCCAACGTCCCAGATAGGCCTGCAGCGAACAGCCGCCGTTGAATGAGGTGTAGGTATGCGTGTAATCCTCGCCAAAGTTGAAGAAACGATAGATGCCGCCATAGACGGTAGCCGTCAGTTTGTCTGGAATGACGTCCCACTGATTATAGCTGTCGAAATAGAAGAAGTTGCACTCGTTGTCTGCGTTAGTCTGTGTCTGATAGAATTGTCCGTCCTTTCGGATGTATTTCTCCATGTTGCAGTGAGAATTGATGCGATAGTACCCTTGCAGTTCAGAGGTAAAACGAGGTGAAGAATACGAGAGCGTCAGATGATGGGATGTGACACGGTTGGGATGAATATCCGGATTGCCAAGAATGGTCTCCATTGAGTTCTGCTTGATGCTGACATCGCTGACAAGTGCAATCTGAGAGACGTGCTGGGAGATTTCGAAGTCGTACTTCAGTTTCAGCCGGTTTGCCAACGGATAACTGACTGTGAATTTTGGGCGGAAGAGCCAGAAGTTGTCCTTAGCGTCTCCTTGCCTATAGTAGCGCCGACTGACTCCAAGCCCTCCCATATAGTTGAGTTTGCCAAGATGCCCTTTCAGTTGCGTGAACAGATAGAGTGAAGATGTATGCATGTCGTTGACGGCCTCGGCATCGCCTTGATATACATTATGACTATACCGCTGACCGTATTGTATGCCAGAGGATAGCGTGAACGGCTTCAAACGGTTTTCGTAGATAGCTTCGCTCCATAACGACCATGTTTTACCATCGGTAGCATATTGATAAACAGAGCCTTCGCTATTTTGAGTCTCTCCTTTTGTCCTGATATATGTTCCTACCACATTGGCCGTCAGCGATTGGTGGCGAAGAAAGTCCTGATGATAATAAAGGTCAAGCGATGGCGAACTGGTACAGGATGCCGAGTGTTCATCGTATGGGATTCCGTTGAGTAACATTTCGGCATCTCTTTTTTGAGGATGTATGTTGGTGCTTCCACTTAGCTTTGCTTGTATCACATAACTGCTGTCACTTAGGCTGTAAGTCAGTTGGGCCTGATGGCTGAGGTTCTTGTTCTGTATGCTTTTGCTTTGTCGATGCATGGTCTTAATATCTCCGTTCTCCAACTGATAGCTTGCCCGTTCATCGTATGCCTGCCCCTTAAAGTGATGGTAGTCGATATTGTAATTGATGGCAAACTCGCTTCGTCCACGATTCACTTTTCCGAAAACCGTCTCATTGCCGTTTATTGTGGTAAGTGTGTTGGTGAGTTGCGTACCCAGAACATAGCCGCTTACGGGTTTCTTAACCTTGATATTTATGATATATGCAATCCCTTCTCCATAACGCACACCAGGGTTGTCGATAAACTCGATATGTTCTATGCCCAGCAAGTCGAGCGTCTGCAAATCTTCGCGTGTAGCAACGATGTCGTTGATGCGCACCTGAACGGTTCCTAGATTCGTCAATGCCGTGATGCTATTCATGGCCTCATCTACGCGGATATGAGGTAGCGCGAGTTTTGCCAATAGTGAATAGCCATTGGGGGACGCTGCGATTTGTTCTTTGGTAGGATAAATCCATTGCCCGTCCACTTTCTGTACGATACGCGCTCCCTTCACAGTTACTTCATCCAGTGTGACCGTCTTTTCGTTCTGCGCAGTGACTGCCATAGAGCAGATTGTCATTAGCATAAATAATAATCTCTTCATAACTTGCGATTTTTGTACGCAAAGGTATGAAGAGATTCTAATAAAGGCGAAAAAACTGTCTGACATTTGTCTGACATTTGCTGTCAGGGGGGATGTCAGTTGCCTATCTGTCTGATTTCCAGCCTATACGACTTGCTGCGGTCTGACTCAATTTTAAGGCCTGAATGTTGCTCTATGACGGGTTTCAGTCGGCGAATCAGGGTGTAGAGCGTATCGCTGGCATCGGGCTTCTTGGGCCATAGAGCCTCACAAATCTCTGCCTTTGACAATGAATGTGATGGTGACTGGAAAAACATCGTCATCAGCTGGTGCTGCATAGGAGTCAGTTTCATCACGTTACCATCAGCAGCAAAGAAACGACCCTCAGCTTCTGAATAAGTCAAGCCGCCAAAGCCACATTCGAAAGGCAACGGGATGGCTGTGGCCAATTTTTCACTATTCACTATTACCCTTTCACTTAAACTTTTGCGGTACCACACAAACATCGCCCAAAATCCTGTCAACAGCCATAGTAAAGCAGCAGGTCTTTGGTCTGACAGGCTGAAAATGGTAGCCTCAGAGCAATGAGTGTATGCCTTGAACTGCTTGCTACGAGTATCAACGGCTATCGTAGCCTTTCCGCGCAACTCTGCTATCTGGAGGTGGCGGTTAAATGTACGGATGGTGTCCTGACTGATGACATCGCTCTGCTGTTCCTCCAAAGCGAGAGCCAAGGCCCTATCCATATCCTTACAAACCATCTGATTTGTTGTGCGATAGCTATCAAGACTTGTCAGACTTGAAGTGATAATCAGTGCGAAAAGCACGATGACTGCATATTGTTGTTTCATATCCACTACGATTTTAAAATACGCATGCCCAGCCAAACTTGCGTACAAGTTCCTGAAGCAGATTTCGGTCTCTTACTGGAATAGTGACACTGACCGTCTCGCGCTGATTGTCACGCTCAGCAATATTAGCTGTGTCCAAGTCGTATTGCGTCTGGAGATTCATCCAGATGTTAGCAGGTATGCCCAGCGCTTTCTCCAAGGCTACAGCTACATTAAGTGACACACTACGCTTACCGTTGATAGTCTCGCTCAGCACAGAAGGTTTAATGCCGGTTTCTGCGGCAAGTCGCTTTTGCGTCATACCACGTTCTTTCAGTTCATCCTTAATCATCTCACCAGGATGGGTTGCAACAAATGGAGTCAATTTTTTCTTATTCATAATGCTTGGATATTTCAAACAACAATGCGTTTATTATAATTCCGCTCTCATCGGGTGAAGAATGGAAGAACAATCGATACTGATCGTTAATCCAAACAGCATCCACACCATTGAGATCACCTTTCTTCTTCTCATAATGGAGTGACTTAATTAGAAAGAGGTCTTCCAGCCTTCGGGCACCCCTCAGGTAGTTCACCACCTTTACATAGCGCTTGATGATATCCTTCGACAATCGCTTGTATTGGTGATCTTGAGTGGTTCCTTTTGTATAGAGCTCCTCCAAAGCTGCATTTTCAAACTCAATGTTCATCGTCTATTTCTAATATGACGGTGCAAATATAAGCATTATTTCCGAAATAATTAGCAAATTTGCGAATTTTAATAATTTCTTGTGCTTTTATTGGTGGTTTTTCAAATAAATGTAGTACTTTTGTATTCAGATTAGCTAATAGTTCGTCTTTATGATGACTATTATAGGTTCAAGCGTGAATCTTCTATTCTGCATTAGCAGACAGATAAATCGGAATTTAGGTGCGAGCCGAGAGCAGAGCCAAGATTGCTTGAACTATGCCGAGGCGAAGCCCTGAATGCCGTTAAATCGGAATTTAAGGTATAAATTATGAAATACAGGTTATTTACTTTACAACTTTTGTTGTTTGCTTTTGTAGGGATGGCATCAGCACAATTCCCTGATCCGTTTCTGAGTGACGATACACGGCCCGACGCTACGCAGTGGCTTCCAGACCCTCCTTCCTTGACCGGCGGTGATTTCGCAAATGATTTCTATTATTACCAATGGGGTAAGACACAGCGAGAGGGTGAATCGGGGGAGAGAGCACTTTCGGACGAAAGTACCCCACTTTACAAAGTGTTTTCTGAAGCTATGGGTATAGAACTTAGCTATGATAAGACACCCGAAATTATTTTTCTGGCAGAATCAGCAACTTCGGATGCTTACCGATCAAATAAAACCGTAAAGAACTTATACCAACGTCGTCGTCCCTTCGCCACCTTCAACGAGCCGTCGTTGAAACCAGAAGAGGACGAAGCAGAAGCATCATCGTATAGTTATCCCTCAACCCACGCTACAAACGGCTGGATGTTTGCCCTTACACTCTGTACAATAGCTCCTGAACGAACAGAAGAGATAATGAACCGTGCAAGAGAATATGCATTAAATCGGGTAATATGTGGATATCATTGGAAAAGTGATATAGATGCCTCTTTAATGCTTGCTTCTGGGTTGTTTACCAATGTGGTGGTAACTGAGGCATACCAGCAGCAGCTGATCAGGTCCAGAAATGAATATGTCACCTTAACAGGAGAATCAACGGGTATATCCGCAACACCAAATGTGGATGTCAATCATTCATCGCCAGTATACAACATACAAGGTCAGCAAGTCAGCCCACGATCAAACATACGACAAGTCTACATACGCGATGGTGTTAAATTTATAAGTCAATAGAAGACAGAGCACAACTGCCTAAATTCCAATTTATCTTTATAAAAAAGCCGAGTGCGCCGATAAATAATTATCCCCGCTCGACTGAGCGGGGATTATTGTGTCCTTATGGTTCGCACAATGCGGTGCAGACCTTATCCTGAAACGTCCTTCCGCTGGTGTTTCGCAGCACTCCTTGATTGATGATGGCGAAGGCCAGTTTGTGTCCGTTGGCTGCCGTGCAGTAGCCTGCAAGCGATGAGATACCCGTCAGCGTACCCGTTTTCGCCCTCACATTTCCATTGGTGTGGGTACCCTTCATACGCTTCTCCAATGTACCGTCCACTCCGGCTATGGGTAGGGCAGGGTAGAGCTGGCCAAAGACATTCTGGTTGTGGTAGGCAAAACGCAGCAGACGCACCAGTAGTTCTGCGGAAACATAGTTGTAGAGCGATAGTCCGCTGCCATCGGCAAACTTATATTCGCCAGGATTGAGTCCAATGCGGGTGATGAGTTTGTTGATCCACTGACGGGCGTCCTTGGCTGAGGCATTCTTCACACCCCCAGAGGCTGCTATCTGATAGAGTACCGACTCGGCATAGAGGTTGTCGCTCTCCTTGAGCATGCGCATCAGCACCTGGTCTAATGAGTGGAAACGTGAACAGAGGTGGATGAGCGGCTTGTTCTTGGCCTTGCCCTTGGGTTGTATGTCTGTCGTCATCTCCCCATCCTGTACCAACATGACACCCGCATCGTTCAACTCTTGCAGGAACCGTTCTATAAACTGGTCTTTCTTCCCGATGAGCAATGGTGTCAGCGAGGGGTTGTCGTCATCCCAGCACCAGCCTTCGCCCAGACGTGTGTCGTCTTTCATCGAGGTGTCGGTGATCAGACGTCCGTAGATGGTGTCGATGCCCAATTTCTGGATGCTTTCCACGAAAGCCAGCATGTCGTCGTTGTTGAAACGGGGATCCATGCCACCTATGCAGTGGAGGTTGCCACGGAGGATATTGCGCTCGATAGTGCCTGTATAGTAGAGTTGCGTACGGAACTGGTAACCACCGCCCAGTTTGTCGATGGCGGTGATGGCAGTCACGAGCTTCATGGTTGAGGCTTGACGCAGGGTCTGCTTCTCTCCCTGGCAGTAA
>JAEEGK010017043.1_pt1 | contig 15892 bp, 16 predicted proteins | sample 8958771 | NCBI WGS metagenome assembly JAEEGK01 (sample SAMN16246547, study PRJNA631951) | gut metagenome | biome: gut microbiome; feature: rumen; material: SC-attached | host: Bos | place: Iran: Karaj | collected 2018-10
AAAGCCCTTATACTCTGAGAATACTCTCTGGGATATGATCTCAAGCTTGTCCTCATAATCAATTCGCTCGATTGTTACAATGAAGTCCTTATATGCTTCCTCAATCTCTTCATCAGTTACTTCATAACTATAATCGCCGTCTTCATCAACTTTGGGGTTAAGCCAGCCATAATCTTCGATAAGCTGTACCAGACCATCCTTCTTATACTCTTTCATATAGAAGTAAAGCATTATCTCGAACTTGTCTCTTGTAGTAAGCCTAACCGGATTGTCAAAGGCAATGACATTGTTTACTGTCTCTTCTGTGACATTGATAGCCTTTCCTCTGATGATATCCTTGATGAAATTCTTGATATACTTCTTAGCGATTGGGTTTCCGTAAGCGGATTCTTTAAGTGAAATACGCAGCTCCTGCTTAGCAGACTCCCTGGCTTCAAGCTCTCTTCTTGTAAGGTTCTGCTCCTTAAGGTTTACCTTAAGAGCACTGGAGAACTCTTCTGCCACCTGTGAAGTGATATGCTTAATTGTGTATGGATTTTCAAAATCCAGCTGTTCTTCTGATTTTGACAGCTTGGTGAAGTACCAGAACAGGAATGCGATAAGTGCTGCTCCGATAACCAAGATCAGAACTAAATTCAGGGTTTGCATCTGTTATGCTTCCTTTCTAGCAGGAACTCTTCCAAACAGAGGAGCGGATGTTTCTGCCTTTTTCTCCTTATCGTGCTTCTTCTGCTCTTTGATTCTTGCCTTTTCAGCCTTCTTTTCTTCTCTTGCTTTCTTGGCTTCTTCTTTCTTCTTCTGTGCCTTAAGCTTTTTGAGTTGCTTAGGATTCAGATTTGCTGTCTTGTCTTCCGGCTCAGGCGCAAACTCTTCTTCTACACTTACATGTACAAGTGTCTTTGAAGGACGAAGGAACTTTTTCTCTGTAATCTCAATTTTTGCATTTCCGCCTGTAAGAGTTTTTGGTTCCTGTATAAGCCTTGTGAATGACTTAGGGTTAAACTTGAACTCATCATCATCTTCGTCTTCATCACCTATAAGAACTCTTGTGAGCTTGCTCATCTCAGTGATAAGGTGATATGAGTAATCACTCTTTTCCGGTTCTGTATTTGAAAGGATGAACTGGATCATGTTCTCATTGGTGTAGTAATCTTTGAAGTCCACGTTATATGGCATGATGTAGACTTTCTTTGCGCCATATAATTTCTGCATATGACGAGCTGAGAACTGACTCTTGTAATCGAAATTAGTTACAAGGAAATAGTTACTTTCTGATGCAGGAGCTGAAATCTCTTCTTTCTTACCCTGTGAAATACAAGTAACTGTCTTATCAACATAAGGAAGAACTGCTTCCACAACCTTTCCAGCTTTTCCATCGCAGAGGACAAAAATATTGTCGTAAATTCTCTCTGCGGACTTGATGATTGCTCCTACAGATTCGGGTTCCTGAATCACTTCTCTCTCAACATCGGCTTCAACCTTCTTTGAAACCTTAAGGATATCGAAGAGATTTTCACTTGATACGGCGGGGATAACAGCATTCGCGAAATGACTTTCGGTAAATGACTTTACTCCGGCCCTTCTTGTAAGGGAATCCATTCCAGTGTCTTCAAAGATGTACTTATTATCATCAATTGACTGCTCACCAACTCTCTTTCCGATCAGATAATTTTCGACCGGATATTTGGTTGTAAGCTGAAGGATCAGTGTCTTTTTGAGATACTTTGTAGCAGATAGGCCTGCGCAAAGTGAAATCGCCTGTGGTGCGTAGTTCTTTGATTTATCTGTGCCTTTAAATAAGATAACCATTTAATTCACCTTAAAAGCGCCTGTTACGCTTTGCCTTTCTGTAATATTTTTTTACTGTCTTCATGTCATCGCCGGTAACGATTGCCAATGCCGACATTACTGCAAGCTGCATATCTACTGAAGTATCTTTGATGCGCTGCCTGCCGGTATGTGAGAAGTTGACGTATGCGATCTCGTCCTTATCATCAAGAGGAATATAACCAAGTACCTGGTCCTCTTTAATCTCAAGCAGTTTGATAACGTCTCTCTCTGTAACCTTGTTTGTAACCTTGTCCCTCATAATAAAGTAGGACTTATCAAGAAGCTCCTTGTCAGTCTCCTGCATTCTGTGAATACCAGTTCTGCTGTAATCATTAAGGATAAATGAGTATTCTGCATTCTGCTTTGCTTCGTTAAGACCCATGTAGTAAACTACATAGTCGAACTTGTCTCCAAAGTCTTCAGAAACTTCTGCATCTCTTATATAAACGATGTTCTCCTTTTCTACTGACTGTTCAGCGTCTTTATACTGATGCACTGACTCATAAAGGTCCTTTGCGTAGCTGTTATCGATAACCGCTACCTTGAATTTGTTGCTTGCAAGAGATTTTGCTATATAATAAGGAAAATCTCCTTTTTCTTTGCCACGAAAGGCGATTGTCTTAGCCATGATGCCATTACCTCCTCAGTTAGGGTGTTGTTGTCTCTGAGGAACCTTCTGCTGCTGTTTCTGTATTTTCCGTCGTTCCTTCTTCTACGATTTCTTCACTGTCTTCTGAATTTGCCGAGTACTGTACGCCAAGCTGTGCGCTTCTCTTTGCTGTATCTACGATTCCATGTCCCTCTGAAACTGCCTTGAGAGTATCCTCTGAAAGACCGATAAGTCTCTGCTCAAGGTTAATCCTTGCTTCAAGGTTGAGTGTTTCTTTTGCAATAGAGAGAATATTCGGATCTGAATTGATAAGATCTATTACTTCTGGCCTTACAACATAATTAGGCACTGACTCTTCCTGTAGATTTGGCTCAACATAACGTGTTGTATAGATGTATGTTCCTGTTACTGTGTATGCATCGATAGTCGCTGATGCCATTCTTAGGATTTCATCCTCTGTTAAATATGTATTGAAGACACAGTTTTCAAGGATAAGGTCATGTACTGGCTTCTTAGGAAGAACTGTGAAGTCTTCCCCGGTTGGATACATGATCCTGACATCAACATAGTCGTAATCTTGCTGGTCTGTCATGAGGTTTGCTACAGCAATCTCATACTCTCTTGTGTCCGGCTGAACCTTAAGTGTTGTTACCATGTCTGCCATAATAGGTTCCAGCTCTCTGATATCAAGGATTGCCACTCCTCCAACGGCACTCTCAGGAAGGTAATACTCTTCTTCAAGTCCTGTACGGATCTCCTGCTTCATGATGTTCTCATTTACTACGAGTGTCTCACCGGCAGAAATGTCTTTCTTTGCTACATAAACGACCTTCTTGTTTGCATCAATCTCATACTGGAGTTCATTGATCTGAGCTGTCTTTTCATCGAGTGTCTTTTTGCCGACATAGATGATTGCGATACATCCGGCCAGAATAATGAGGACTGCTACCAATATAGAGATGATCAGCTTGAATTTGTTTTTTCTCATTGGTTTTTATTGCTCCTTCTTTCGCAAATTTGCTGCCCTCCTTATTTAGAAGAGCAGCTATTTTTTATTTCAAGCTTCCGTAGATGAACTTCTTTTCTTCATCCTTGGAATTTATCCTTACTACTACCTGTTCACCCATGATCGGCATTCTTCTGCCCGATGTAGGATGCTTGCATACACAATCCATCTTGTTATCAAGATTTACGAATACGCCTGCCTCTGTGATTCCGGTGATAACTCCGGCATAAAAGTCACCCGGATTGAACTCTGCAAAGTACTTAAGTCTGGGATTTGCCTTAGCCTGCTTGATTGAGCCTGTAGCCTCGATAAGTGTGTAATATGAATTGAATACCTTGACCTTCTTTGGTTCAGCGGAAAGAATCTTTACATTAACCCTGTTGCCGACCCTATAACACTCTGATGTCTTGATTCCGTCAAACTCTCTTGCGTCTGCCATGTAGAGCCAGGAGATTTCCTCGATCGGGATTCTGATCTCAGCTCCGGCTGCATCAACTGTGATATACTCTCTTGCAACTGCAATGATCTTTGCCTGTACAATCATTCCAGGAATGATGTTTGGCTTTCTTCCATTGATTGAGGTATAGTTTCGTACACCCCTCATGGAAAGAGCTGAAAGTCTGTCGCCGTATACTGTACCGGTCTTTTCATCAACATATCTGACTACGAAATCAATCTCAGCTCCGAGTCTTCTCATCATGTTCTTCTGGATATCCATTGCCATTGCACGGTTCATTCTCTCGTAATGGTAGTGGTACAGAACATATGAAGGAATGTTTACATTGAACTGGCCTGTCTTGAATCTTACTTTTGCCATGAAGTCTGGAATGTAATCAGGATCATCCTGGTCCTTTGTGGAAGATATCTCAGTGATCGAAGTGATCGTTCCTTTAAGGATCCTGTGCTCATTGGCGGAAGCCACAAGCTCAAGCCACTCTTCTTTTCTGTGTGTTGAGTCTGTCTCTACAAATGCTTCGTCCCCGTCCTCTACGAAAACATGCTCTGAAGAATAGATTTCCTTCTTAGCAAGGTCTGAAGCCTTCTGTACTGAGTGAGTGTTTCTCTGTACGTGGAGTCTGATGGCATCGGCTTCCGGCATCATGTCTATCTTTCTTTTTTTTGGTCTTCCCGGCCCTCTCTTTAAAGGTGTGCCTGTAGATAGTGATCCTTTTTCTTCAGAAACAATATCTTCTGCTCCCAGCTTTTTTACATCATCCATTGCAACAGCTTCTACCTTTACCTTCTTTGGAGGATTGATTCCCTTCGCGAGCTGTTCAATTGAATCTGCCTGTAAATCCAATTTAGCCATTTGTCTTTTCTCCTTTTTTACATGTCTTTTACAGTGAATAAAAAACGTAATTGTTTATTGTTGTGAACCATGGATAGCTGTCCCACTGAGGTTCGCTATCTTCAGATTCCTCATCCTCTTCGTTTGCAAGCTCTTTTATATCGAAGAAGAACACTGCTTTGGGATTATCCAGAACCTTTAACTGGCCTGCAAGGACCATGTGCGCCACATTCATGATGTCATCTGGAGGTTCTACTTCTGAAAGTTCTACTTTGCCGGCGTTCTGATAGATCGCTTCGCTTAAGGTGTCAGGGAACATATCTGAGGCAACTCTGTTCCTCATTACTTCTGCAACTGCTATCCAGCAGTTCATCCCCTCACCTTTTGCTTTAAGGCTGATGAACTTAGCCAGAAGTTCTTCATCGTCATAACTATATTTTAGAGTATAATATATCGGATTTTGTATGTCAACATTATTACATATATTATCATTATATGTATACTCGCCCGATAAATAGTTTTGTATTACATTGCTATCAATGTTTACCGGATCATCAGCTGGGCTGTAATAAACACTGAAGCTGTTGTACTTGCTCACTGTTACTGTCTTTTTATCTGATGAACAGTGACACCAGAGCCCATCACCTATATATATGCCAGTGTGATTCGTTCCAAGCCTGTTTGTTACTCCAATATCTCCTGGTCTTAATGCATCCCTGGTGGTAGATCTTAGGCTGCTTGCTTTTATTGCCTTAGTTGACTGCATCTGACCATATATTTCCTGGGGAAATCCGCTTGTCATATACGTCCACTGCACAAACCCTGAACAATCAAGCCCGTGCTGGAGTCCGTTGTCTTCGTTGTAGGACCACCATATAGTGTCATATCCTGGATGTGTTGCCTTGCCACCCCATTCATAGGGGACCTTTCCAATAAGGGAAAGTGCTGTCTGAACTATGGTTCTTCTGATACCATCAAGCTGCTCTACATATGGCGCATACTCTATTAATCCTTGATTCGATGTCATTGAGATTGAAGGCAGATTGATGAATACTGTCTGGGCAATTGACTGGTTACTTGTAACACGCTTTATCATTTCAGTGCGTCTTTCATAATCATCACCAACAAGCTCTTTATCGATTCCCATTTTTATAAAAAGATCATCTGGTTTAATCACAGAAAGCTTTATATCTATGTAAGTAACTTCTTTTTCCTCCGGCTCTATAAGAAGCTTCTCTCCTGTTGTCTTGTAATGTCCGTTTTGCTGCTGTTCATAGACATCTACTTCCTTTGGAGCTGTTATATACTCATCTCCGTTGCGGATAAATTCGTCAAGGATACGATCCGACTGACTATAATGGGGGATTTTGGTTGGAACGTATTCCTTGACCTTCTGCTCTGTGACCTCATACGAAAGGAAGGGAATCTCACGCAGCTGAGGAACAGGTATTGAATTATCCTTAGCGTATTTCTTGCAGCTCATATAAGCTGAGAGATACCTGATATAATCTGCGTCCTTGAAAGGACTGGGCTGATCGTAAAAAGAATCCATTGAAAGGGAATAGTCATATCCCTTCTGCCGGATAAGAGCTTTGATTTCTTCTTCTGCAACGGAGTATCTGTCGTTAAATACTTCCTTAAGAAGGTAAACTACATTTATTACTGTATCTTTTAACTGGATGACTTTAGTATTAGTCTGACTTGCAGCCTGAGCTTTTGCCGGATATGCCCCGGCAAGCATTACGACTGCCATGGCTCCTGCCAGAATTCGTTTCAGCATTGCTTAGCTCCTTTTAGATATATTTTAACATATAGTATATCATATTATATATTTTATCAAGTGAGGTTTTTCGTGAGGAAAGTGCAGAAATATCAGATATCCTCTGCTTTAAAATAGCTTCTATTAGAAAAAAGAGGAAAATTCTATGAGATAAAAATAGAATTTATATTGACAAAAAACACATATATATGATATTATAATAACAAGTTAAGTGATTTGTTCCACGATAGTGGACCTCCTTTTTACAGATAATAAGAAAGACCACGGATTGCCAGCCGTGGTCTTTTGTGTGTTATTTTATTCGGATCTTGCAACTACCGGACAAAGCTTCAATCCCTTCGCGGGAGTCTGTCCCGCAAGGATGAATGATATGGACTCTATGGCAGACAGATATTCCTGAGACAGGATAAGATTATTCCCATCTGGTCTGATATATTTGCCAGGATTCTGAATTGCCTCAAGCCAGTTCTTTGTATTTGGATTGTTTCTCCATAGATCCTGTGTGATTTCTGCAGCAATCTTATCCATAAAACTCCTTTTCTGCTTACTGTCTGAAGCTAAAGTCGTCTCTTTCCTTTTTCTTTTCAGAATTGATATACACTACTATTCCAATAGATGCAGCTCCGACTACAAGAAGAATGATGAACATGATTCTAAGCATGTTTCCATTATCTTTTTTGATCTGATATCCTTCGAGCATCCGCGGCGAATCTGCAAGCGCCACATTCTGCTCTTTGACTACTTCAATCTTATCTACTTCTGGGAGATCCGGGCTCTGGCTGTTGCCTGCATCTGAGTAAACAATCTTGTCTTCTGGAAGAAGTACATCCTCGACAGATGTCGAAACCGAAGTCCTTGAGCTTGTTCCCGCCTTTATTTCGGCTACCTTCTTTGAACCGAGAACTGATGCCCCTGCTGCGCTGTTACGGAGAGCTGCAAGATTACCCTCTGAATTCTTAAGGACTGTTTGAGCCGTGCCATTTTTTTCTGTGTAGAAGGTCACAATGCCCGAAGCACTTGCGATATTGCCAGCATAATCATATACAGTGAACTGATAGCTTCCATTACAAGGCGCAGTGTATGTTACTGTATCTGATGCAACACCAGCTGATGAGTATGCCTTTAGTACATAGTTGCTTGCACTCGTGGATGTTACAGTTATCTTTTCAATTCCGCTTCCAGAATCACCGGCCTTAATAGTAAGTGCACCTTCATTCACAGTAACTTCAAGGTACGGTTTTTCCTTATCGATGTTAGCCACTGTATAGACCTTTGATGTATGGGTATTCCCATAAAGATCTTTAACTGTAAACTGAACTGTCTCTCCATTTACAGCAACTGTTTTGGTCCTGTTGGAAGAAAAAGCAGCTCCATTTATAGAGTAAGGTGATGATGTAAGCTTTGATGAAAAATAATCCGGAAGAACAAGAGATACTGAAACCTGCTTATCGGTCCATGTTGAAGGAGATACGCTGATGTAATTATAGAGCGATTCCTCAGATAAGCCCTCCTCTGTTCCAAGGAAGATGCTTAGATACACAGTCCTTGTTGTACCTACAGTAATGCCAGCCTCATTTCTTACTTCAATGACATTATCTCCCTCTTTAACTCCATAAACCTTTTCTGAATCCTGCCATTTTCCATCATTTATTCTGTACTGAAGCGGCTGATTGTCCGGATCCTTTGCACCGACTCTGAAATACGCCTTGCCATCTTCCTTTTCCAGAAGAGCTTCCGTAATATATGGCGAGTTAGTGCTGATCTTTGTTACATTCAGATTCTTGTACGCAAGATTTCCTGCCTTGTCACGGACGAAGATTGTATAAATTCCATTGTCTGTGACTTTGTATGTTTTATCCTTGCTCCAGGTAATTCCATTTAAAGTATCTGCTGTTGCCCCATCAAGAATAAGCAATTTCAGCGCAGAAGCTAGAAGTTCATTCTTCTCAAAGTAATATGCGTCTTCTGGTAAGCCGCTCTCATTATCGGAAGCATTAACTTCCAATGTTTTTTCGGTAGCATATTTGTCTGCCATCTTTTCTCTTACACCGAAATACTTGATGGATGGAGCTGTCTTATCTCCGACTCCCGTGACAACGACATTAAGACTTCTTCCAAACACTGTATCAGTCAGCTCATATGAGAATGTTCCGTTCTTTACTCTTATCTTGTCCTGAAGAACTCCATCTTCTACAAACTTGAGAGGAGCAAAATGAGGATATGGAGTTTTGTCGATATATACTGTGATGTCTTTGGCATATAGGTCGGAACCAATGGTCGCTTCCATCTCCTTGATCACAAGCTCTGCTTCTTTATAGTTGTCTTTACTAATTACATAGAGCTTTGCAAAATTCTCTACCGAAACAGCTCCGGAACTGATGCATTTGTAATTATCCATATGATTTCTGGTGCTTGTTTCAGTTAGTTTCAGTTTAGCGGTAGTACCTTCTGAGGTATCTATATGGGTTTCATCCAGGGTAAGAACCTCATCGTTGCAATACCAGGTTCTCGCTGCATCTTTGCCGGTTGTATCCGGGATGGCAATTTCAACACCTTCACCTTCAATAGTTGAAAAGACTATCGATGGAGTTGCTTCTTCAGCTGCACAAACCCTTACAGGGCCTATGAAGGATGGAAGCATAAGCGCTGACGCTGCAAGAACTGAGATAGCTTTTAGCATATGCTTTCTCACGTTTTATTCCTCCTTAATCTGTAATCAAGGTCCACCGTGAACCTTGTCTATTATTTAATATAATATATTTATTTATATGTTTTATCAAGGCTTATTTGTTCGTCCGAGTATTCAACTTATCATTATTACGTGGTTCCATCACAGACAATAGATATAGAGAAAAACAGACCTTTAATACTACATGTTGACAAATAACACATTTTAGTGTCAAAATATAAACAACAGGGGGAATTGATTATGGGAGACCCAAGATTTATAAACAAGAGCAAACTTACAAAAAACGACATCTTAAACTACATGCTTTCTGAAGTTGAAGAAGATAAGCCTGTTCACAGACAGTACAACACTTACAATTCTCATCATGACGATAGCGTTAATGACTATAGAAATTACATGGATACAGGAAATGACACTGATGAAGAAGATGACCTTGAAGAACTGGAAGCCATGAGACAGCGCGAGTGGGATGAGCAGGAAGAATACGAACAGAAGATGCATGCCATACATGACAGATATCCTGACTTCGATGCTGATGCAGCAATAGCAAGAGGCGAAGATCCTGAAGCCGCTGAGCGTGATGCCAGACTCGATGATTTTCTATTGTGGTGGTAATTGAAATTAAATACAAAAGCTATGGCCATCCGAACTTGATTCGGATGGCCTTTTTTCATAATTAAATTCGAACATAACACTACTAAGAGCATGGAGCGTTATACTTATCAGTCTCTTTTGGAGGCTGATTTCTTATTTTCTGTTTTATCAATTGTTTATCTATATTTCATTTATTTATTGGTCGTTATAATGATACTATATTGTTGTGAGAGTGGCGAAAAATAGGTCAATTGTAAAGGCAAGGAAGTATTATGATTTATTATGATGATCTACCATTATCCAATGATATCTTAGCTGCTTTAAATGAATTGAAAATAGATTATGTCTTTCAGCCCATATTTTACCCAGATGGAAAGACTGTCTATGCGTGGGAAGCACTTATGAGGCCCCACGATATGGATGTAACTGAACTTATAGCGGAATATGAAAAGCAAGACAAATTACATGTATTAGAGGTTGCTACTTTATTTGGTGCAACTCAAGCATATTTTATCAGGGGATATAAGGAATACTTATCGATTAATACATTTCCCAGTGAATTGTTTAGTAAAGAGGAAGTTGATGCTTTTATTTCGTACTATGGCGGACATAAGAATGCAATGATTTTGGAGTCACTGGAATACCCTTATTTATCAGTAGAAATTGCGCAGATAAAAAGAAAATATGCAGATATTAATAATAACCTGATTGCCATAGATGATTTTGGTACAGGCATTAATAATTTTGATGTGATTGATGCTGCTAAACCTAATATTGTAAAGATAGATCGGACATTACTGACCGATATTGATAAAGATACGTACAGACAGGAACAATTGCGCGAAATAATTGATACATTTCATGCAAGAAAAATAAGCGTGGTGGCCGAAGGAATCGAGACCGAAGGCGAGTTTGAAACAATGAAGGAATTAGGAGCAGATTTTTTCCAAGGGTACTATTTGAAAAGACCATCGTAAAGGGTAAAGTATTGGGGAACAGCCTATAATTCGAACCATCAATGACCATATGTTACATTATCATTTGTTTTATGATACGAGTAAGAATCAAAAAAATAGCAATTTTCGCAGGATTTTTGCACCTCGAAAATTGCTAATAATTCATTTAAATTCCGATATTATTTTCCAACCCACTTCAAAAGCACTTCGTAAAGCTCATCGAAAGAGGAGGCACAATAATTGATATTGTAAGCTTTCTGCGCTTCTTCGATATCACCGTAGGGCATGAACCACACAGATGCCAACGAAGCATTCTTAGCGCCCTGCATATCAGAAGAAAGTGAGTCACCTATCACGATACATGTCCTCTTCGGCTCATTCACGCCTTCAAGCACCATATCAAAAAACTTTTTGTCTGGCTTTGTTACGCCCATCCATTCACTGACATAAACCTTCTCGAGATACATATCGAGACCTGTTGACTTTATCCTTCCCTCGGCATTGATAGTCGCGCCGTTAGATATGATATAGCACCTGGAATCTTGGATGGTATCTTTAAGCTTGCTCATGAACTCAAGCGCACCCTCAATAAGCACGCCGTTCTGCGACATCGTATAGATGAATTCGTTATTTACAGTAAGCGGATCTAGCTCGGAATGGCCTCCCTCACAGAACTCAAATAGGTCTGTAAACCTTCTTATAAACAACTCGGTCCTTGTGATGGTTCCCTTCTCAAGCTCAAGCCAGAGAGCCTTATTGTACGCTTTAAAATGGTCATAGCATTCTTCTGTGAACTTCAGCCCGCATTCTGTAATTACTATCTCTAGCGCTTTTCGCTCAGAAGCATGGAAGTCGAGCAGCGTCATATCAAGGTCGAACAAGAAATTATGATGCATATAGATGGTGATACTCCTTTTGAATATTTTTACCGCAATATAAAGATGGAGCATACGGAACTCGAACCAGGGATTCCCTTAGCACCAATGGACATATTATCTTTCGAGTTAAAGTATGATCATCTCGAGAAACCCGAATTTTTCATTCATATAGCAATTCGAAAAAGTTGGTTAGCGGGACCCTGTATAGGTTCAAAATCAGCAATTTTCTCAAAGCCATATTTTTCGTACAAACCATGGTGCTCGCTCTTAAGATACACTTCTTTAAATCCAATTTCTTTAGCATAGTCAAGGGCGAACCTTATCATTAATTCTGAAATACGCTTCCCCCGATAATGTTCGTCGACAAAAACTAAGTTTATAAACGGACTAAAGTCATATTCCGGTGGCATCATTGTCCCTTTTTCTTCAAATACACAAAAGCCAACCACATTTTCTTCGTCAGTGGTAATAATAACCCTTGCCCAATCAGCAAAACTGTTTAACCGCATCCTTTCCGCTAAATGTGTCCCCGCAATCCAGGAGCATTTTTCTGAAAATGCAATCGTCTTCTCCCACAAATATTCCCCTTTTTTTATAGATTGAGCTTTCATCTAATCGTCTCCTCAAATACCGGTTTTCGTTCTATATTATCCCGCAAGATATTCCTACAGCTCATGGTAGTAAGGGCAGATATTTTCATAATGTCCGTCCTTCATTCTGAATCCCCCTGGTATAGTACCAAGCTGTTTAAATCCAAGTCGTTCATACAGATGCCTTGCGTGAACATTACTCTCTACGACAGCATTGAACTGAAGCACTCGAAATCCCAACTCTTTTCCCTTCTTCAGGCAATCCGTCACAAGCTGTTCTCCGATATGCTTTCCTCTTGCATCTCTTGATACGGCATAGCTGGCGTTGCAGATATGTCCGCATCTTCCGACATTGTTGGGATGAAGGATATAAAGACCGAAAATCTTCCCATTCTCCTCCGCAACACCTGTATGACTCTGGGAAGCAAAGAACTCCGCACCACCATCCAAATCAAGCATCTCTTCCTGCGGAAAAGCGATGCCATCCTCAACAACCTCATTCCATATTCTTATAATCTCAGGCAAGTCCTGACTTTTGTACTCTCTAACAATCATTTTCCTTTATCTCCATCGTGCGATAAACTGTAATATTATTCTTTCTTCTGCTGTATTATACTGATCACATAAAATACAACGGCCATCAACTGAGATACAACAGAAACAATAACCAGGCTTTGAGGTTTAATATCATATAAAGCTCCTAAAATCCAGCTCCCCAGAAACCATGCTATTCCAAATCCAGTTTCAAATATTCCAAAACCTGTACTCCTCATGGATCGCGGAATTATTTTGCTGACGGCCGCTTTCATGATGCTTTCCTGAGCCCCCATTCCTATACCCCATAGGATTATTCCGATAGCTATCAGCACTGGGCTTGATGTTATGAATATGAAACATGAAAAGAAAGCGCTACAGATTGTTGAAGCAATAAGTGCCTTAAGTCCAATCTTGTCAAAAAGCCATCCAAAAAACAGCGCTGCAAACGCGTCAACTGCCATTGCCAAAGCATAAAGAAGGCTCAGTGTAGAATCCGGAAATGCCTGCATCTTTGCTGCATGAAGAGTTATAAGTGTAAAATCTGCGAAGCCAAAAGCAAATAGACATATTGCTATCATGTAATACAAAAACGACTTTTTCAGATGAAACTCTTCCGACTCTTCCTTTGCCTTTTCAAACATCTCTGGATTTGGATACCTAACCCATGAAAAGACCACCAGTGCTATTGTAATCAGTGCAGGTATCCCAAGAATGGCAAAGCAAATCCTATATGTTGAGAACAGACTATCGGTACCTTTCACTGCTGCAATCACAAAAAGAATTACCGGTCCAAGAAAAGCTCCCAGTTGATCTAAAAACTCCTGAAAAGCAAAACCTTTTCCAGTGCCAACCTCACTTGCGGCAAAACTTACAAGAGTATTCTTAGCTGGTTTTTTTACAGCTTTTCCAATTCTCTCCATAATAATAAGTCCACACGCAATTATCCACCCATTTTCCGGAATCAGTGCCAGTGCAGGAATTGCCAAAACCTGAAGAGTGTAGCCTGCAATTACCAATGTCCAATATTTCTTGGTCTTATCAGCAATAAATCCTGACAGTAATCGTAGTGAATAGCCGCACAGCTCGCCAAAACCAGATACAAATCCTATAGTAGCAGCTGAGGCTCCCGTAAGATTTAGATATTCTCCAAGAATGCTTCTTGCTCCTTCATGGGTCATATCTGAAAACAAGCTTACTATACCCATAAGGAATATAAATGCCATAGCACCACTGATATGTCTTTTATAAGGTTGATTTTTTCTAGATTCATCAATCATTTTTTTCACCGCTATAGTCAATTATGCTGTAATTCAAAGTTTTATTATCGTCGCAAGTTTCTTTCCACATAGAATTTCACATTTTTTACCATAACATCAAAACAAAGATATTCTCCGTTTTCCGTTTTAATCATGTTATACTCAGTGTCAATATAACCACGCTTGAGATATATTTGTTTAGCCGGAAGTGATGCATCAAGAATTATTTGCTCATGCTCCTTGCTTATTATTTCTTCGGCAAAATTCATAAGTTCTCTGCCATATCCCTTATGTTGAAAACATGGTAGTACAAATAGCCTGTTTATCTCATTATCTGAAACGGTGATGGTTCCAATTCCTGTCCCATCTACTTCCAGCAGAAATACTTTTCCGGCATTTATATCCTCTTTGATTCTGTCATCTGAATGATGGTCACTGAAAAACTGCACTGCTCCGCTCGGATAGTACTTGGGGTAAACTGACCATATAGTTTTCCGGGTTATATTTTTGACAGAATCAAAATCCGTCTCTTTTGCAGCTCTGATCATTTCTTTTTCCTCTTTGGTTCCGGTAATTCTTCATACACTGACTCAAGCAGATTCCGCCAATTACTTTGCCATCAGACAACCGTTCTATAGTTTATCGTCAGTCATTTTATTATTCATATAGTTTTCGAGTGCACGGTTCATTTTTTCGTTCTCGGAAGTCTCCTTTATCCTGCTCAAAACCACAGCTACGGCCGAGCAGATCGTAAAGGATACAAAAAATCCGATCCAGGCATGAATATCATCGATTGGAAACCAGCCGAAAAGAACGGCAAATATCATTATAGTGACCGTTACAGCCACAAAGAAAATGATGTTGCGTACGATCATAGGCATCGTCTTTATCCATCTGTCGGAAAAAAGAAGGTTACTGAAAACATGTATGACCACATTCAGGCCGAAAAGCTCGGCAAGCGTATACAGACTTAAGCCCCTGTTTCCAAATTCAAATATACTTGAATAACCCTTCGCTTCATTTCCTACTGCCAGGGCAATGATCATATGTATAACTACTATGATCCCGAATGAAGCAAACAATTCTGCCAGATAATTTAAAACCGTTTTCTTTTCTTCCATCACTTTATACCCAATCTCTTTCTGAGTTCATCAGCATACATTCTTGAAACTATCATCTGTTCCCCGTTTACCAGGGTCAGTCTTATCTTTCTGTTTATTTCGGTCTTCAGGCTCTTCACCTTCCTGAGATTGACAATGCTCTGCTTACTTATGCGTATGAAATTCCGTTCCGAAAACTGCTCTTCAAATTCGTACAGCTTAAGATCCGATCCATAGGTCTCGTCTTTTGTATATACAAAAGTATTTCTGTCTACGGCTTCTATATACAGTATCTTATCCGCATCCAAAAGGATCGTCTCATCATCATGCTTAACAGGTATCTGCATATCCATCATGCGCATGAGTGCGATGATCCTTTCTATTTCCGGCGTAAGGGCCGGAGCCGTAATCTTCACGCCTATATCCGGATATATTTCATTTATGTCGATCTCTATCTTCATTTATTCCAATCCCCGTTTACGATATGCCGCAACAAATATTATAGCACATATAACCGCATTCGCGAATAATACGGCGATACCACTTTCGGAAAAACTCTTAAAGCTCATACCGTCAAAAACCAGCTTCAGCTGCTGTGTATAAAAAACAGCCGAAAACTTTTTTATGCTTTCATTGAACATGGAAAGCATCGGAGCAAAGCTTAATACCATCATGCACGGGAGATTCAGAGATGTGGCCATCATCTGGTTTTTTGAAAGTATCCCTATGCATGAGCCTGCCGCTGTCGAAATAATAAATCCCATCCCCATTACAGCCA
>JAEEGK010017044.1_pt1 | contig 15889 bp, 9 predicted proteins | sample 8958771 | NCBI WGS metagenome assembly JAEEGK01 (sample SAMN16246547, study PRJNA631951) | gut metagenome | biome: gut microbiome; feature: rumen; material: SC-attached | host: Bos | place: Iran: Karaj | collected 2018-10
AATATTAGATTAACATATATCGTTTTTTCCGTTTTTGTACTCAAACCGCTGTAAAAGAACGCCGTTTTCCAGAAAACCACCATGAAAACCACCGTCTCCCTCGCTCTCGTCTCCACGTTGCTTCTGTCCGCCGCCGCCGAAAACAAGCCCGATCTCCGTGTGCTGTTCATCGGCAACAGCCACACATATGTCAATGAAATGCCAAAGATGTTCGCGGAGGAAGCGAAAAAGGACAACGTCCGCTGTGACGTCGTGATGCTGACAATCGGCGGATGGCATCTTGCGCAACACGTGAAGGAGCCGCACATCAAATTCAATATTGTGAACGGCCGCTACGACTACGTCGTCTTGCAGGAATACACGCATCCTTTTGGCCCCGAACAATCGATGCACGAGGCAGTTGCAAAGCTTGGCGAATGGATCAAAGCAGCTGGTTCCACGCCAGTCATGTACATGACATGGGCGAAAAAAGGCCATCCTGAACAGCAAGCGGAATTGACGAACGCCTACACGTCCTGCGCGAAAGAGATCAACGCCCTGCTCGCTCCTGTCGGCGTCGAATGGTGGAAACGCCTCGCCGAAAATCCGTCTCTTGAACTCTACCGTGGCGATGGTGAACACGCCTCTCCCAACGGCTCCCGCCTCGCCGCCACCATCCTCTGGCAAACCATTAAACAAGACTACTTGGCGAAGAAAAAATAATAAAAAGGGACTTCTGAAACAATCGTCTCAGAAGTCCCAGAAAATAGAAGCTCTAGAAGCCTAGAAATCTAGAAAAAAACTAACCACTAGCCACTAATCACTTAGAAATTGTCTGCCTCAATTTCAAAATACGCCTGCGGATGTTTGCAGACAGGGCAGACTTCCGGAGCTTTCTTGCCATAATAGACATGACCGCAGTTGCGGCATTCCCAACGGTTCTTTCCGACCTTCACCCAGACTTCGCCCTTTTCGATGTTCGCAGCCAATTTGCGGTAGCGCTCTTCATGACGTTTTTCGATGGCAGCGACGCCTTCAAAACGCTTCGCCAATTCTTCAAAACCTTCTTCGCGAGCTTCTTTCGCGAACTGCTTGTACATTTCTGTCCATTCTTCATGTTCGCCAGCCGCGGCGGCTAGCAGATTTTCCAACGTGCTGCCGATGCCTTTCAGCTCTTTGAACCAAAGCTTCGCATGTTCCTTTTCATTGTTGGCGGTCATTTCGAAAATCGCCGCAATCTGTTCAAAACCTTCCTTGCGGGCGGCGCTCGCGAAATACGTGTATTTGTTGCGGGCCTGCGATTCACCTGCGAACGCGATCTGCAAATTCTTTTCCGTCTTGCTACCTTTCAGTTCCATCTTGATACTCCTTTTCGATATGACTCTTGTTCTTCGTCCATCGACACCGCAATGGACCGTTTCAATCAATATAGCCCTTACTTGTCATGAAACAAGTGTTTCAAGAAACCTTTCCTTTTTTCACCACAATTTCTTAATTTTCCAAGCCTAAGGCGGAGATTGCTTAGAAATAACGTAAATTCCTGCCCTGCAATAATTATGAATTATGAATTATGAATTATGCATTGATACAATGTAAGCAAATGCCGCATATGGTTTCAGGCGGATATTCATTTTCAGAAAGCCGCCGTCGATGGTCGATTCCAGCGGCGAGATCTCACCCGTCAGTGGATCGGCGATCTCCACGCTCTTTCCGCCGTTGACGCAAAGTTCTCCGTCGTAGGTCTTTCCGCCCATATTCGTCAAGAAAACAATCCGCGAACCATCCTCCAAAATGCGAACATGGGAAAGCATGCTGGCGGAAATCACTTCGCCGTCGATAATCGATCCAGAGCCTTCCGCACCCGTCAAAACGCAGTCGAGACGATGCGGCTTGATTGTCACAGGCCGCGGCATCGCCGTCAGTTTCGACATGCCAGGCAGCGTCCAGCCGGACGTCAACGGCACTATGTTCAGCTTCGGACCACCGATGTACGGTGCGAATTTCGATGCAAAATCCTCCGCCGCACCGCTCTCGCGGGCGATTTTCGGCAGATCTCCGACCACCACCACGCCAACGCCATTTTCCAGCATTTTCACCAATTTATCCACCGTGTTTCTACGCAAAATATGCGCAGCGGGAAGCACAACGCATTCATAGCGGCGCGCCTTGTAGCACAAACGGCCGTCTTTCAGTTCCGCATCCAACAGCAGATCTTCATCGACGTAATCGTAGTCGATCTGACGATGCAGCAGCTCCCACGATACCTTTGCGAATGTGTCATTGACACGCATTGTCGCCTCCGAATAATCGACGGCGCGTTCCGCAACTGACGGTGTATAGGTCGCCCACATTGCCGCCTCCGGATACAGGACAGCGACACGCGAATCACGCCGCCCCTGCCGCAACAATCCTCCCAGTCGCGCCGTGTAGGTGTTCAGCGGCGGAATGTCCTTTTCGTCGAAATTCTCCCAACCATAATAACTTGTGAAGTTGTTGATTCCCATGGCGAAATGCCAGTTGACGGATGCGCGGACCCATTCGATGCCAATCTGCCGATTCGCCATCCGCGATGAATGGTCGGAGAATTCCGTAAACGTCTCCTGTTCGCCCGAAACATCCGCGAACGACGCCAACAACCGCGCAATAGGAATGCTTCCTGAGTACATCAGCTGCGACGGCTCGCTGGCCAGCTGGTCGATGCCCGGCCAATCCATACGTTTTCCGCACTTGTACATGCTACCATAATTATACACATGTGCTTGCAACCGTTCCTCTTCCAGAAAATGCCCCGACGATTTCATGCCATGCGCATGGCACCATTCCTGTATCGTTCCGAAATAGTTCGCCGCCACGGAATCGCCGATGAACTCCCAGAAGTCACAGCGTCGTTTCAGCATCTGTGGACCACGCTTCGTCACGACCGCAACCACCGCCAATTCAATTGGATAGCCATATTTTGCCGCAAACTGCGCAGGATAGTCGCGATGCCACGGAACGATTGGATAAACCGCCGTGCGGATGTTCCACGCAATCAGCGACGGTTCGTCCGTGAAAAACGCGAGAACGCCTTTTCCAAATTCGTCTTGTAGTTTCTGCGCATATTTTTCATGCGTCACGCTGATGAAAGCCTCCGTCGCCGCTTTGTCGGAAAGGCTGATGTAATTTCTTGGTTCCGAATAACTTTCCGCCGCGTGGGTTCCATCGAACAACCGCCGCGAACTCATCATGAACAGATGGTATTCGCCCTTCGGAATATGCATTTTCAGCGTGCCGTGTTCGTTCTGGGTGTCCGTCACGTCGATCGCCTCGCCGCCGTCCAGCGGAAGAAGCATCGCTCTATATAGCTTGTCTCCAGGAACATCCGCACGATACGGGCCTGGGCCAGACAGCGTCCTCCAATATTCATAGCAGTACAATCCCTGCGCGATGAAATCCGGATTCATGTCCGTCACGGTACCGCCGGCCGTTCCGGACGGATAGCCCTTTTCGTCATAAATCCACACATGCATGCCGCGTTTCAAAAACTGCCTGAAACCATCCGCCGTGCGTTGCCATTCCGCCTCGTCGTCGGGATATCCTTCACCATACGGCACATTGCCGACGATTCCCGCAAATCCTTTCTTTTCAATATCTTCCGCACGCGACGGATTTGCCGCGACACCACCATGGATGATCGGATAAATCGCATACCGCCTGTCTGGATTCCGAAAAGCCTTCTTCAGTTCCGTTTCTTTTTGCGTGTCCATGTATCATGTCCTTTTACTCTTCACAGGAAATGCATTTGAGCATTTGCCAATCAACATTTTTGAATTAGATTAAGAAAAAATAGCCATTCATCCATCTTTTTCAAGCGACAACAGCCTCCAATCATGAAAGGAGACGCACCATGATTAATCTTGGGAAATGCAGGGAACTCCGCATCAAACGCGCCAATACGGACTGGTGGATCAACGAAAAGTCAATCGTTGCTGAAAACGGCAAGACCTACATCGCCTACATGACTGACATGGGCGAAATCCATGTCAAGCAAATAGACGCCAAATGCAGTCGCGCAGAAAGTCGCGACATCACCATTTGCCGCCTCAATTGCTTCTATTCGGATGAACATAACTCCCCGTCCATCTGCATTTTACATGACGGACGCATCGTTGTCGCCTACACGGGCCACGCCGCTACCAATACGATTAGATACCGGATTACCCAAAAACCATATAATATTTACACATTCGGGCCGGAAGTCATCCTGCAATACGAAAAAAGCGTCACCTACACCCAATTGTTTGAAAACATCTACAAACGCGAATTATGGCTGTTCACACGCGTCAATGCCGTGACATGGGAGTTCCGTTATTCAAAGGATTACGTCCATTGGAGCGAACCGCGCTGTTTCCTTGAATCAGATGCAGGCGGACTTTTCTATATCAATATCCGCAAGCAATTGGTGCCCAGCCGTTACGGAACTCTCGAACGATGGTTTTTCGCCCTTTATGGCCATCCGCGCATCTCCAAAGACCACACCATCCACGCAGGTTTCTTCGACGCGGAAGGATGGCTTGTTTCAATGGACGGAAAACGCCTCAATGTAAATCTCTACAGCAAAACCAAAACAGAAGACGGCACGCCACTTGCTGACAAAATCAATCTGGATGATTTGTCCGTCGTCTATGCATCGCCAGAAAAGACCACCGTCCGTCTATTGGAAGTCGCTCCTACTGTTCCATTGCGCATCGGTCTCGCGACCTTTGAAATGGACAAGCCAGAAACGATAACCTATTACATCGCAAGTTATAAGGATCACAAATGGATAATCTCCAAACCGATTGCCAAAGGCGGCGAATTCCTCTCCAAACAGCCGCAGATGGATGGTTCTCAGACGTATGTCGGCGGCATGGCGTGCTACTATGGTGTCGGTGAAGAAGGCTTCCACCCCAAACATGTTGCAAGCATCGACACGAACCGCGTCTTTATCGCCCGCGCCGATGTGGACAACCGCCTTTTGGAAAGCTACATCACCCGTGACAATGGCTCAACCTATATGTTGGAACAGGTCATCAAAGCCATTCCACGCAAAGAACATAGGAAAATCTGGCGGCCGACCGTCCCGATCTATGCACAGGACAATTTGCAGGTCTATTGGCATGAAGGCATCTATTCCGCTCATACCGGCGGCTGGCATTGTGACGCAGTCATGTTTGTGGAATACGATGATTAATGATTAATGAGAAATGTTTTTTAGAGTATCTAGAAATCTAGAAATCTAGAAATCTAGAAATCTAGAAGTTCTATAAAAAGAACTAACCATTTTGCATTGCTTTCAATTTATGAAGAGTGAATAAAGCAATCGTTGAAGCGCAGACGATCGCCGCAAAGTCCGCAATCGGAATGCACCACCAGATGTTGTGGATTCCCGTGAAATGCGACAAAATGATGAGCGACGGCAGGAAGAACACAATCTGCCGCAGCAGGCTCAGGCAGATGGAAACCGTCGCCTTGCCGATGGCCTGGAAGTAGTTGAACGTCAAAATGTCGATGGCGATCAGCGGGAATGTTATCATGATGATCCGGATGCCGCGGCTGCCCATCGCCACGAGCGACGGCGTCTGGTTGAAGCAACGGACAAAATACGGCGCGAACGTAAAAAGAATGATTGTCGCGCAACTGCAGATGATGATTCCCGTGATCAGCGCCGTCTTGTAGGCCTGCCGCACACGTCCCCAATTCTTTGCCCCGAAATTGTAGCCGACGATTGGCTGCATGCCCTGCGCAAGACCGAACAGCGGCGTGATAAAAATGAAATTCACCGACAGCACGATGCTCCAGCAGGCAATGCCGTCGTTCGCAAGCTCCTGCGTCGCCGAATACGCGTTGAAGCAACGGTTTGCGGCGATGTTGATAGCGCTTGACGCGAATTGGACGCAGCACGGCGAAAGGCCGATGGACACGATTCGCCAAATCAGCCGCGGATTCGGCTTGATGTTCTTCAGCCGCAGGCGGATGACGCCTTTGCCTGTTATAAAATGGTAAAGGACGAAGGAAGAACTGATCATCATGGAGAGAATCGTCGCATAGGCCGCTCCCGCGATGCCAAGCTTGAAGACGAAGATGAAAATCGGATCGAGAATAATGTTGGAAATCGCGCCGATGAGAATGGTCGTCATGCATTTATTGGCGTTTCCTTCCGCCCGCAACTGCGCCGCAAAGCTGAAGCTCAGATGCTGGAAGATACTGCCCCACAAGATGATGCTTAAATAGGAATGCGCATATGGGATGGTTCCTTCATTGCCGCCGAAGCCCAGCAGGATTTTGTCAAGAAAGACCAACGCCAGAATCTGAAGCGTGATGACGGACATCAGGCAGAGGAACATCAGCTGCCCCAACGCCTTCTCCGCCTCCTCCTTCTTCTGCTGGCCGAGAAAGATCGATATGACCGCCCCCGTGCCGACGCCGCCCATCATGCCGAACGCCGCGATGATGATCATGATCGGCATCGTCAACGCCAGCCCCGCCAACGCCTCCTTGCCGACGCCGTTGCCGATATAGATACGATCCACCAGATTGTAGAGCATGTTGATGACGGTGGATACGACCGCCGGCCACGATAACCGCAGCAACAGCCGCCCGATGTTTTCCGTCCCCAAAAATGTCGAATCTTTCAATGCCATTGATATTCTGCTATTTAATTTGATTTTTGTAAATATTTTCACGTTTTGACATGTTCTGTCAGTTAATATACTATCATTTTTATTTTTGTGTAATTTTACCGACCATATTTGCAAACAAAATTTTTATAATAAAAAAATCTATCGATAGCCAGAATCTCCAGAACTTCCAGAACCTCCAGAACTTCCAGTAAAGCCAGTATCACAAAACTTCCAGTTGATTTGCCGTTGGCAGTTGCTTTTTCTGATTGCGTTATTACCTTTTATTTAATAACATGATCCGCAACCGTAATTCCGTTAGCCACTGCCATGAAATCACTGCCGGAAAGTTTCATCGCCACAAGCAACATCCCTGCGGCGGGATCCGTCAACCATGAGGAGCCGCTGTCGCTTCTGTTCAACCTTTGCAAAGGCGGCCTGCAAGGGCTGTCGCGCGTCTTCCTCTACGGCGACCGCGCCATCCGTGTCCAGCCCCACTGGATACGCGATTACATGTTGACGCTCAAGGGGTTCAAATACACGGAAGCGGATATCACATCATTTCCGGATCTGCTTCTGGAGCATCAGACACCTAAGGGATTTTTCTTCGAAATCCTTGCGCCTGTGACGGATATGCATTCCGGCGTGCCGCGCTTCACAAACGAATTCGGGCAGAATGTCGCCATCTCTCCAGACGAATGCCATCTTTTGGAGCCGAACATGGAATTCGGAATGTGCCGTCTCGAACTGGAGGCGGACATCGAATATCTCATGGTGGAAGGCGCCTATCAGATCTGGCAGGCCACAGGCGACGACAAGTGGCTGCAACTCAACATGCCACGACTCGAAAAAGGCCTCCGCTACATGATGACGGATCCGCTTCGGTGGGACACGCAATACCAATTGGTCAAACGGCCGCGCACGTTGGACACATGGGATTTTCTTGATCGTGAAAGTTCCAGTTACGACCGCGCCGTCCGCCCCGACGATCCAATGGGCATTTTCCACGGTGACAACACAGGTCTTTTCTACGCCAAGATGTTGATCGCCAAGCTTTACCGTGTATTGGGAGACGAATCGTCCGCCGCACGCCACGAAGAAGAAGCCGCCGCCTTGAAAGAACGCATTATGAGGCATTTGTGGAACGGTCGCTTCTTCCGCCATTTCCTGCCATTGACGGACGTCAACTACGGCGTCGATGAAACGTGGCAGATGAGCCTTTCCAACGCCTACGCTCTCAATCGCGGCATCCTCTCCATGGACGAACGCCTCTCTGTCATTGCCGCCTACCGCGCCATGCGGGACAAATACAAAGGCGAAATGGACGATTTCCGCAATCTGGAGCCGCCCTATCCCGTCTTCAAAGGCATGAAGGCCGGTCAGTACGTGAACGGCGCTGTTGCGCCATTTGTTGCGGGCCAGCTGGCCACCGCCGCATTCGATGTCGGCGAAGAAACTTACGGCGTCGATATTCTGAAACGGATCGGTCGAAAAGTCAGCCGCGACGGCAAGTTCTCCTTCCTGTGGAATTGGGAAGGAAACGACATCGGCGGTGGCCCGCGCTGCTGGTGTGCGGCGGAAATCATGAACGCGGAAGTCACAGGATTGGCGGGCGTCGTCGATAATGGCAAGCTGTTTGAAAACGTCACGCTGTCGCCGCGATTCGCCGCCGCGAAGGAGAAACGCGCCTACGTCAAACTCATCTATCCTGCTTCTAATGCCTGCGTCGAATACGAATTCAACGCAGATTACAATGCGAAACGCCTTGATTTCCAGTTGGTATCGAACCATCAAACGGCCAATCTGCGGATGTATATTCCAGATAGCGCCGTTCCGATTTCCGCTTCCATCAATGGCCAAGCCATTGATTTCCAAGATGAAACTATCGGCAAGAGTCACTACGCCGTGCTGAATAATTTGCCGCCAAACGCCCACGCAACCATAATATATTAACCACCGTCCCATCCGTCCCATCCGTCCCATCCGTCCCATTAATAAAGGTAAGCCCATGAAACAAATCACTTTTCTTCTGCTAATTCCTGTTCTCCTGCTTGCGCAAACGCCGAAGGAGCGGCGTGACAACCTCCTGAAAAATCCAGACTTGCAGTCGTTGCTTATCGCCGTCAACGACGAAAACGCCATTGTCCGCCATACGGCCGTGCGGCTTCTTGCAGAGCGTGAAGATGCCGCCACACAGCTAACGCCGTTGCTCAAATCGAAAGATCCGCTCATCCGCCGTGGCTCTCTGCAGGCCCTTTGTTTGAAAAAAGCGGCGACCGTTGATCTGCTTGGCGGCATGATGGAGGACGAAGATGTCAATGTCCGCCTCATCGCCGTTTCGCAGTTGGCGGCAGATAAGCCCGCCAAAGGCAAGCAGTTGGAGATTCTGGAGAAGACCGCCCGGCAGGAGAAGAACGCCGCCGTTCGCGACATCGCTTCCAAAGCCATCTGGCCGTTCTACCGCAACACCGTCCTCCTCCGCAACCGCAGCGACTGGGATCACGACGTAAAGGTCGTGCAGGATATTCTCCTTCCTGCGGCTGACTGGCGTTTCTCGCTGGACGAGAACAATCAAGGCCATCTAAACAACTGGTTCAAGACGGATTTCGACGATTCGGCCTGGAAGCTGATTCCCATCGCCGCCACATGGGAGGACGCAGGCTTCCAATACGACGGCCTCGCGTGGTACCGCAAGTCTTTCAAAGCGCCGTCCAAGCCAGAGAAATACAACGCTGTCGAGCTCCATTTCGAATCCGTTGATGAATGTGCATGGGTTTGGCTGAACGGCATTTACATCGGCCAGCACGATCTCGGCACGAGCGGCTGGCAGACGCCGTTCTCATTGGACATCACGAAGGAAATCAAATGGGATGCGGACAACGTCATCGTCGTGCGAATTTTGGACACGGCCGGAGCCGGCGGCATCTACAAGCCCGTCCATCTGCAGGTTTTGGAATAATAGGAGGAAACTACGATGAAACAACATCTTATCGCCATTCTCGCCGTTCTTTTCCTCTCTTCCTCCCTGCCCGCCGCAGACATCATCGGCCAATGGATTTTCAATGCCGACAAGCCGTTGGAAGACGCTTCCGGCCACAATCACACCATCAAATTGCGAGGAAAAGCGCAGATCGTTGAAGATGAACGCTTTGGCATCGTCTTGAAATCAACGGGAAGCATCCCGTCTGCCGACAACAAGCAAGGCGCAGACGCAGGCAATCACGCGGATTTCACGCCGAAAGGCGCTTTCGCATTCGATTTCTGGCTGAATCCAGACGAAGCGATCCGCACAGGAAACAACCACTTCTTCCTGCTAGACAAGAAGATATACCATTATTTCAGGGAAATGGAAAAGGCCAATCTCGGCTACTGCTGCTATCTGCAAAAAAGCGGAACCGACCAATATACCATTCACGTCAATCTCGGCTTCAAAACGAACAGCGTCGTGCTTGAAAGCCGCCCCGTCCACCTGCCCGTCAATGAATGGCATCATCTCGCTTTCTCCTATGACGGCGATGGCACCGTCCGTATCTTCATGGATGACCAAATGATTGCAAAGAAGCACTTTGCGGATTACAAGGCCGTCGCTCCAAGTCCCTATCCGCTGACGCTTGGCGACCGTTCCACCAGCAACTACAGCAGTTTTGTCGGAAAAATGGCGCAATTCCGCTATTATCAAGGCGTTCCGGCGGAATTCGGCCCCCATCCGTCCATTTCCTTCAACCAAGGGCGCACCGTTTTTTACCACAACGAAAAGAACGCGGCAGTCACGTTGACCATCGACAACGACAACACGGAGATCATGGACGACGGCATCGTGACCATCACCGTGAACGGCGCCAAACATGAGCTGCCTTTCAAAAAACTCGCCCCACGCGAAATCCGCCATATCACCGTTCCCATCGACACCACTCTCAAAGCCACGTCATACCAAATAGATGCGACGCTGAACACGCTCCATGCCAAGAGCGCATTCGACATCGTTCCGCGTGAAAATCCCTTCATGCCCGTCGTCATGTGGGGCACTTGTCCGTCGGAGGAACTGCAATACATCGGCTTCACCCATGATCTGCGCCATTTCAGCAATTTCGTCGATGTCTGGAAAGCGAAAAAGCCGCTTGATCTATCTGAAGTTGAGGATGTTACGCCCAAATATAATCTGCTGAACGACTACATGAGGAAAGGCCTGCATGCCTGCCTAACCACCGCTCCGGGCCGTTGGGTCGAGCAGACGCAGAATAATCCTGAATACAAGCGTGTCACCCGCAATGGCAAACCGCGTGAAACGACAAACGGCGCCATGAGCCATCAGGACATCCAGCAGTTCGGCTACAACGTTGGCGCAAGCGTCGCGAAGACGTATTTGCAGTTCCCAAACTTCGATGCGGCTCTCATTCATTCGGAAGTACGCGACAACACGGCGCTGTCCTTCCAGCCGTTCGAAGTCAAAGCGGCAGAGGAGTTTCTAGGCGGAAAGATTCCGCAGGAAGTCCGCGCCAAAACCGGCGTGCCCTACCAGACGCTACCGAACTTCCCGCCGAGCCGCGTCATTCCAGACGACGATCCCATCCTCCGCTTCTACACATGGTTCTGGAAGGACGGCGACGGATGGAATCCGCTCCATTCGCGCATCCACGACGGTCTTAAATCCACTGGCCGCAAGGACTTCTGGACGTTCTTCGATCCCGCCGTCCGCGTTCCGTCCGTATGGGGCAGCGGCGGCCACGTCGATATCGTCTCCCAATGGACGTACAGCTATCCGGATCCAATCAAAATCGGACAGTCTTGCGACGAACTGTTCGCCATGGCGGAAGGCTATCCAAATCAGAAGGTCATGAAAATGACGCAGATTATTTGGTATCGTTCGGGCACGGCACCAATCGAACGGATGCCGAAGGAAGAGGACAAACGCGTCCAGTGGGAACGCGACATTCCAGACGCAAAGTTCATCTCCATCGCTCCCGACCATCTGGAAATCGCGTTGTGGAGCATGATTGCGCGGCCTGTGCGCGGCATCATGTACCACGGCCGCGGCTCGCTGTTCACCGTCACTGGCGGAACTAGCTATCGCATGACGAATCCCGAAACCGCCCCGCGACTTTCGAAACTCGTCCACAACGTCATCCAGCCGCTCGGCCCGTCGCTACTGGAGATTCCGGACGCGAAATCACGCGTTGCCGTTCTGGAAAGCTTTGCATCCCAGATGTATGCGCAATGCGGCAGCAATGGTTGGAGCAACAGTTGGGAGGCCGACATGCATCTCATCCTCCAATGGGCAGGCTACCAGCCGCAGATCATCTACGACGAAACCGTCCGCAAGAATGGATTGGACGCATACGAAATTCTCGTCATGCCAAACTGTTACGTCCTCACGCAATCCGTCTATGACGAAATCGTCAAATTCCAAAAGCGCGGCGGCATCGTCGTTTCCGACGAACGCCTCTGCCCCGCCATCATGCCCGATCTCATCATTCCCGCCTACAAACGGACACGTAAGGCGGATGTGGACAAAACCGCCCTACAGGCTATGGCCGCCAATCTCCGCAACGAACTCGATCCGTTCTTCAAACGCGACTTCCAGACGTCCAACATGGACATCGTCGGCCGCATGCGTCGTTTCGGTGATACCGATTACTTGTTCTTAATCAATGACAAACGCACTTACGGCGACTACGTCGGCCAGTATGGTCTCGTCATGGAAAAAGGCCTCGACAACGCAGGAACCGCATGGTTGCCCGGCGAAGGATACATCTACGATCTCGTTGCGCACAAACAAGTTCCGACGACGCCAAAGGACGGCGGCCTGTCGTTTGACGTTTCCTTCGGTCCAGGCGAAGGCAAGCTGTTCATGCGGACGAAAGAACAGATAAATGCCAGAACCATTAATATCGGCGGTAATGGTACAGTGACACGCGGTTCAGAAGTTCCATTAATCATCGAGATACATAGTGCATTCGATGGAACACATTTCCCAAACGCCGTCATTCCTCTGAAAATCACGATTCTTGATGCAGACGGCAAACCTGCCGAATTCAGCGGCTACCATGCCGCCGTCAACGGCGAACTGAAACTGAATCTTTCCATACCGTCTAACGAGAAACCCGGCCAATGGAACATCACCGTCGAAAATCTAGCAGATGGAGGAAAAGTACAGCACACTATTACCATCCGCTAGAGCTTCTAGAGCCGCTAGAGCTTCTAGAGCCGCTAGAGCTTCTAGAGCCGCTAGAGCTTCTAGAGCCGCTAGAGCTTCTAGAGCCGCTAGAGCTTCTAGAAAACCGCCAGAGCTTCCGCATGACAACCTTTGCTTCCGCGAAGCGCATGAAACCGCCGCAGCGCCGGAGCCGTTTGCATCATTAGCAATCAACATCTTGTTTTATCATTGAATCCTTGATGGCGTTGTCGGCCCGGCGGCGAGGCAATTTTTGAGTTTTTTTGTGTATTTTGTGGACTGTTTTGTGGTTAAAAATTCGTGTGCATTCGTGTGCATTCGTGGTTCAAAATCAAGCGATAACGCCAGAATATATGTGTCCGTCCCGTGCATGCAGATTTACGTATTCGCTGCCTTTCCAGGCAGCGGGAACGCAGCCCTCTATGCGCACATCGCCAAACAAATCGCAGACGAAGGCGTCCTGCACGGCCTGCAAATAGACGCCATGCGTCGTCACATAGTAGATGCTCGACGGCACATGGCTGGATTCATAGAATTCCAGCCGTTCAGGATCGCGATAATCGTTGTCGTCCGCCATGGCGAGTTCTTTCGCAAATGCCTCTGCTCGAACAAGATGCGATGACGCCAGCCAGAACATCGCCAACGTCCATCCGTGGTATATCCGCAATTTCGCATCACTGCAGATGTCGTAGCGAATTTCGTAGGCGTTCCGTTCGTATTCGTCTAAATCATTGGCCGGTAGGAAGATCAGCGGATTCAACTGGACGGGATGCTTCTCCTTGCCGAAATTCTCCTCCATCATGATTTCGCCAGTGCAGTAGATGCCGTGTTTTGAATCAATCAATCGGTCGAACGCCAGTCCTGCCCGCAGGAATTCATCGTATTCGTGCATGCCCATCAGGGAGGCGACACGGAACGTGTAACGGGCAGAATATAAAGCACACAAGTAGTTCCGACCGTTTGGCTTGGCGAATTCATCCTGTGACATCGACGGTGTGACTTCCAAACTGTACCGTCCGTTGGCCTCCTTCACCATGTGGCTCGCGTAGAATTCCGCTGATTCGCGGATGACAGGTATCGCGACCTCCGCCGTCCATGCGGCGTTGTTCAAATGCAATGATGTCTCATAGGCCATTCGCGCAGGATATGCCGCGTTATGGATTTCGTACTGATACGGATTCGGCGAGTCGTTTTTCAACAAATCCGTTCCCGTGCCGATTGGAAACTCCCACGCCCACATCGTACCGCGGCCGCCATAGATTCTATGCGTAATCGACCGAATATCGTCGATCCGTTCACGGTAGAATTCCACAATCCGTTTCGCCAAATCGTAATGCCCCATGCGCAACAACGCGGGATGGATGTATGAAATGTCCTGCGGGAAATGGAACCGCCAGCCAGCGCCCGTCCACCCCATTGGAGCGGAAGGAATTCCGTCGGGCGAGAACGAACACAGCACATAGTACATTGAACGCACCCAATCCGCCTGCCGCTGATCATCCGTCAAATCCAGATAGGAATCGCCCCAACGTTTCTTCCAGCCGTCTTCCGCCGATTTTTGCCATTCTTCTAATGATTTCACATTGTCCATGACCGATTTAACAGCAGCGAATCGTTTTTCATTCGCGCATCCGATGAGCAATAGGCAAGTTGCGTTGTCGCTGAGAGTTAACGTCCAATCCGCACCGTTTCGTCGAATGCCATAACTGCCGTTTTCGCAAATAACACGCATGCCGACTTCCATCGTGACACGGTTCGTCTGCATGCGGAAGCCGTTATCTGTCAGTTGCGGCGTCACATCGAACGATTCGTTGTAGGAACCATTTGGATGCGTCACAGGCGACAGTGTCAATTTCCATCCACCATGCAGCTCATACGCCAATATATCCCGTTGATACGGATGGAAATACGTCTTTGCGGAAAACAATTTTCCATTCTGTGAAAATGATGTCTCCAAGTATCCTTTATATAGGTATAGCGACTGATGGTAATCCGACGGCGCCGCCTGCGGCGCATCCGCCAGTTTCAGCGTGAAAAGCGACAGCCAGTAGTCGATACCATAATGGCCTTGCGCATAATAATCCGCATGTTTGAACGTCCCGACGTCGGCACCGATCTTCTGTTCATCCACCTGCCCGATCAGGCCGTATGAATCGAACAGCGCGCCGCAGCTCCCGCTTCCTAAATACAACGGAATCTGACTTTTAGGATCAAATGACGAGCGGTGGATATCTCCGCGTGATACGGCTGTGTAAATCGACATGGTGTTTTCCTTAAGTAGCGACGGCGTCCCGCCGTCGGGGATGTGGCGACGGCATCCCGCCGTTGAATCAAAAAAGACATGAAGTAACCTTTTGTAAAAAATTATAGGTGATTTCAAAGAAATCAACATAACACGTATTATATTTTCTTTCATCAATACGCATAATATCATTAAACATGGAAATTCACATGAAAACCATTAAAAACGCAAACGGGCAGGAATTCAACGTCATAGAAAACGTCCCATATAGGGAGGAAAGCTTCTACAAAAATGGCCCAGCCAACGTTGAACGCTGCAAACTGGATTTGACGATTCCACAGGGCAAGCAGGGCTTTTCGACCGTCATCTGGTTCCATGGCGGCGGTCTGACAGGCGGTGCGAAGCACACGCCCATGGCGTTGACGATGGATGCGGAACATCCGTCCGCCGTCGTCGCTTGCGGATACCGTCTTGCGGGAACCGACGGAGCGAAAGGCGCCACCTGCATCGACGATGCCGCCTGCGCCGTCGCATGGGTTCTGAAGAACATCGCCAATTACGGTGGCGATCCCGCAAAGGTCTTTGTTTCAGGACATTCCGCAGGTGCCTATCTGACGGCAATGATTGGCATGGATCCGCAATATCTCCGCCGCTATGGTTGCGACTACACGCAGCTCAAAGGCCTGATGCCGTTGAGCGGCCAATGCGTCACGCATTTCACGATCCGCGCCGAACAGGGCATTCCCATGACACAGCCCACCTGCGACGAATTCGCCCCGCTGTATCACGTTGGCACGCCCAATCTGCCGCCAATTCTATTGACGACAGGCCAAGGCGATATGGAAATGTGTGGCCGAA
>JAEEGK010017045.1_pt1 | contig 15887 bp, 12 predicted proteins | sample 8958771 | NCBI WGS metagenome assembly JAEEGK01 (sample SAMN16246547, study PRJNA631951) | gut metagenome | biome: gut microbiome; feature: rumen; material: SC-attached | host: Bos | place: Iran: Karaj | collected 2018-10
TACACGCTTACACTGGCGACCAGATGATTCTCGACGGTCCTCAGCGCAAGGGTGATGTTCAGCGCGCTCGTGCTGGTGCTCAGAACATCGTTCCTAACTCAACTGGTGCTGCTAAGGCTATCGGTCTCGTTATCCCCGAGCTGAATGGTAAGCTGATCGGTGCTGCTCAGCGCGTTCCGACTCCTACAGGTTCTACAACTATCCTGCACGCTGTTGTTAAGGGTGAGGTAACTGTTGAGGGTATCAATGCTGCCATGAAGGCTGCTACCAACGAGAGCTTCGGTTACACTGAGGAGAAACTCGTTTCTAGTGACATCATCGGTATGAAGTTCGGTTCACTCTTCGATGCTAACCAGACTATGGTCAGCAAGATGGGGGATGGCAACTCTCTGGTACAGGTTGTTTCTTGGTACGACAATGAGAACTCTTACACTTCTCAGATGGTTCGCACCATTAAGTACCTCGCTGAGCTGAAATAAGCAAGTAGTTGAAGGGTAATAATTGGTCGTCCGAAATGATTCGGGCGACCTTTTTTGTTACATAATTATATGATTCAGTATCAAAAAACTTTGCTATATCAGTATTATTTCGTATCTTTGCCAGCAAAATGGTAAAACGATGAGAAAAATGTTTGTCATCATAGCTTGTCTGGCATTAGGGGTACAGGTTGCAAAGGCACAATATACGATCGAGGATATCCGCAAGTCGTATGCGAGTGTGAAGGAATACATCGCCCAAATGAGTGGTGAGTTCCCCACTGATGGTATACCTGATGAATACTACCATTTGAACATTGAGCAGAATCTGCCTGGCACAGGGCCCCACCATGAGCATTTGTGGATGTATTATAGCGAACTAGAAGGGTCCCCCATTTATCCGCCTCACTATCTATGGTTTGCCACGCGTAAATACAACTATGCTGTACGGGAGTATTATGAGGAATATCTCTACGACAGAAAAGGGCAGATTATGTTCATCTATGCCACGAACCCTGATGTCATTTTTGGCGAGATATTTGAGTTCCGCCTTTATTACGATGGACAGCGACTGCTGAAATGCATTGTCAAACAGCGTAAATGGGATGAGAAGAACTACCGTGAGGTATACAATGGCTCTGCTATTCCTGATGCATATACTGAAACTGCAGATATGCTACTAGAGAAAGTTGGTATCAACCTCCGTCTCTTCAAGCAGATTGACGATGTGTCGTATCCTTATTCTCAGACCGAAACCATCGCAGAATGAAGAAGATGATTACTATATTGGGACCGACGGCATCGGGGAAGACCTCCGTTGCGGCTCGCCTGGCGGCAGAGATTGGAGGTGAGATTGTTTCTGCAGATTCCCGTCAGGTTTACCGCCGGATGGATATTGGGACAGGTAAAGATCTCGATGACTATGAAGTGAAGAACGAAAATGGAGAAGTAACAAACGTTCCCTATCATCTGATAGATATCCGTGAGCCAGGCACGAAATACAACCTCTTTGAGTACCAACAGGATTTCTATGACGTCTATCAGGATATCAGACGTAGGGGGGCTGTGCCTATCCTATGTGGAGGAACTGGCCTTTATATAGAGGCAGTGTTGAAAGGCTATAAACTCTCGCCTGTGCCGCAGAACCAGGAGTTGCGTGACAGCTTGGAAGACAAGCCGCTCAACGAGTTGACCGAGATGCTGAAAGGACTGAAGGAAAAGAACGGTTCGAATATGCACAATACTACCGACGTGGATTCCTGTCAGCGCGCTATCAGGGCAATCGAGATTGAGACCTACAATCTGGAGCACCCTACGCCACGCAGGGAACTGCCGCCCGTTGAGAGCCTTATTATCGGCATAGACATCGATCGTGAAGAGCGTCGCGCGAAGATTACCCGCCGTCTGAAAGCCCGGCTGGAAGAAGGTATGGTCGAGGAGGTGAAAGCGCTCCTCGACGAGGGTATCCCTGCCGATGACCTTATATATTATGGATTGGAGTATAAATTTCTGACGGAGTATCTGACGGGCGTGACCTCCTACAGCGAGATGACCAATCGCCTTGAGATCGCCATCCACCAGTTTGCCAAACGCCAGATGACTTGGTTCAGAGGCATGGAGCGTAGAGGTTTCAAAATACATTGGATAGATGCGATGCTTCCGATGGAAGAAAAGATAGAAAAGATAAAACAGTTATGGCAATAGAGACTTCGAAGTGGGGCATTCTTTACTGTCCCAAGGCTGGTATCTCCAACAAGCGCAAGCGTTGGGAGAAGATTCAGAAGGTGCTTGATGAGCGCCAAGTGGCTTATGACTTTGTTCAGAGCGAGACGGCAGACAGTGTGGAGCGCCTGATGAGGATGATGATATCTAATGGTTATAAAACCATTGTCATTGTAGGTGGCGACTCTGCCCTCAACGATGCTGTCAATTGTCTCATGATGGAAGAGAAAGAAGTCCGCGACAGTATCGCTCTCGGCGTTATTCCTAACGGTTTGATGAACGACTTTGCCCGTTTTTGGGATATTGATGAGAGTCAGATAGAAGAAACCGTCGATTCGCTGATTCGTCATCGCATCCGAAAGGTCGACCTTGGCTGTATTCGTTATACAAATGCCAAGGGGGAGAAATGTCACCGTTACTTCCTCAATTGTGTTAACATCGGAATGACGGCTGATATTATGAACCTGCGTCGCCAGACTCGTCGGCTTCTTGGTTCTCAAACCCTCTCATTCTTATGTTCATTATTCGTTATGCTCTTTCATCGTATGGAGTATAAGATGAAATTATTCATCAATTCAGATGTGATAGACCGCAAGGTGATGACCGTATGTATAGGCTCAGGACCCGGTTACGGACAAACCCCCAACGCCGTACCATATAATGGTATGCTTGATGTGTCGGTGGTCTATCATCCTGAGGTTGTACAACTCATTGAGGGACTATGGCTTTTGATCACTGGTCGCTTTCTGAATCATCGCAGTGTACATCCTTATCGCACTAAGGAGGTGAGGGTAGAGTATGCTAAACATGCAATGGTTGGCATTGACGGACGACTGATGAAGACTCCCGTGGGACCATTTGTTGTCAGTGTCAATCAGGAAGTCATCAACTTTCTAATACCTCAGTAATTATCAAAAAGTTTGTTAAATCACTCTGATATATTTGTAAGACTCCCCAAAAATGTCTACCTTTGGGGAGTTAAAGACTAATATGTTCAATAATTAAATACCTTTTTACAGGAACTATGAGCTATTTACGATTAGAAAAAGCCGTGATGACTAACCTGCAGGAGAGTCTCCGTCGTGAATTACTCCGTACCAACCGTTCAGGTGCCTACAGCAGTTCTACGCTTGTAGATTGTAACACACGTAAGTACCACGGTCTGCTGGTTGTTCCCGTTCCTGAGCTCGATGACGAGAATCATGTTCTGCTGTCATCGCTCGATTGTACGGTCATTCAGCATGGTGCCGAATTCAACCTCGGTCTCCACAAGTATCAGGGCAACAATTTCAGTCCTAATGGACACAAGTACATCCGTGAGTTTGACGCCAGCCTCGTGCCTACCACGACATATAGGGTTGGTGGTGTAATCCTAAAGAAAGAAGTGATCTTCCAGCATTATGAGGATCGTATCCTCATCCGTTACACGTTGGTCGATGCACACTCTGCTACTACTTTGCGGTTCCGTCCGTTCCTGGCCTTCCGTTCGGTTCGTCAGTTTACCCACGAGAACTCTACGGCCAGTCGCGAGTACAGTCAGGTCGACAATGGTATCAAGACCTGTATGTATGCCGGCTATCCCGACCTCTTCATGCAGTTTTCCAAGAAGAACGAGTTCGTTTTCCAGCCCGACTGGTATCGTGGCGTGGAGTATCCGAAGGAGCAGGAGCGCGGCTACGCCTCCAACGAGGATCTCTATGTGCCCGGCTATTTCGAGATGCCTATCAAAAAGGGCGAGAGCATTATTTTCTCGGGTTCAACCTCTCAGATCAAGTCATCGACGCTGAAGAAACTCTTCGACGAGGAGGTGGCCGACCGTGTGCCGCGTGATAACTTCTATCACTGTCTGGTCACCGCCGCCCACCAGTTCCATTTCCGTGACCGCCGTAGCGGCACTATGGAGAAGATCGACAAGAAGGATGAGCGCTATCTGCTGGCAGGCTATCCTTGGTTCAAGGCACGTGCCCGTGACACGTTCATCGCGTTGCCAGGATTGACGCTGGCCATCGGAGAGCGTGACTACTTCGAACTGGTGATGAGGACTGCAGAGCGCGGTCTCCGTGAGTTCATGGAGGAGAAACCCCTGTCTGTGAAGATTTACGAAATCGAACAGCCTGATGTGCCCCTCTGGGCCGTTTGGGCTATTCAGCAGTATGCAAAGGATGCTGGTCGTGAGCAGTGTTTTAAGCTTTATGGCAAATTGTTGCAGGACATCGTCCGTTATATTATCAAGGGCGGTCACCCGAATCTCCGTCTTGACGAGAATGGTCTGCTCTATTCTAATGGTCGCGACAAGGCTGTCACTTGGATGAACTCTACCGCCAATGGTCGTCCCGTTGTGCCTCGTTCTGGATACATCGTTGAGTTCAATGCCCTTTGGTACAATGCCCTGAAGTTCTGTGCCTCGATGGCCGCAGAAAAGGGTGATGAAAAGGGTGCTCAAGATCTCGAGAAGCGTGCCGAGTTGGCAAAGACTTCATTCGTTGACACTTTTGTCAACGAGTACGGCTACCTGCTCGACTATGTCGATGGAAACATGATGGACTGGAGTGTTCGTCCAAACATGATCTTCGCTGTTGCACTTGATTACTCTCCTCTGTCACAACAGCAGATGAAGAGTGTAGTAGATATATGTACGCGCGAGCTGCTTACCCCTAAGGGCCTCCGTTCGCTCTCACCGAAGAGTGGTGGCTATAACCCTATTTATGTGGGACCACAGACACAGCGCGATTACGCTTATCACCAGGGTACCGCATGGCCTTGGTTGGGCGGATTCTATATGGAAGCCTCACTGAAGCTCTACAAGCGTTCACGCCTGAGCTTCATCGAGCGCCAGCTCGTGGGCTATGAGGACGAGATGGACTACCATGCTATCGGTACCATCTCTGAGCTGTTCGACGGTAATCCACCGTTCCATGGTCGTGGTGCCATGTCGTTTGCTATGAACGTTGCTGAAATCCTTCGCACGTTGCAGCTCTTGGATAAATATTCATATCAAAAATAAGGAGGGACGACTATGAAAGTATTAATGTTTGGATGGGAGTATCCTCCTCATGTATTTGGTGGACTCGCCACTGCTAATTATGGTATTTCCGAAGGCTTGAAGGCTCAAGGCGATATTGAGACTGTGCTCTGTCTGCCTCATCCCTTTGGCGATGAGAGTCAGCATGCCTGCCGTATCGTAGCCATGAATGCTGTGCCCATTGCTTGGCGTGATGTTGACTATGATTACGTCAAGCAGCGTGTGGGTAACATTATGGACCCCGACTACTATTTCAAGCTTCGGGAACATATTTATGCCGATTTCAATTACATGAACGTGAATGATCTCGGTGCGATGGAGTTTGCGGGAGGTTATCCTGGAAATCTGCACGAGGAGATTAATAACTACTCGATCATTGCAGGTCAGGTGGCCCGTGCTGAGGAATTTGATATTATTCATGCGCACGATTGGCTGACTTTCCCTGCCGGCATTCACGCTAAGCAGGTCAGTGGCAAACCGCTCTGTATCCATGTTCACGCTACCGATTTCGACCGTTCTCGTGGTAAAGTTAATCCTACTGTATATTCTATCGAGAAAAATGGTATGGATTGGGCTGATTGTATCATGTGTGTATCAGAGCTGACACGCCAGACGGTTATCAATCAGTATCACCAGGATCCGCGCAAGTGTTACACCGTTCACAACGCCGTTTATCCGTTGCCGCAGGAGTATCAGGACATCCCACGTCCCGACCATACAGGTAAGGAGAAGGTGGTTACCTTCTTAGGGCGTATCACGATGCAGAAAGGTCCTGAATACTTCGTTGAGGCTGCCACGATGGTACTCCACCGTACCCGTAATGTTCGTTTCTGCATGGCCGGTTCGGGCGATATGATGGATGCCATGATTCATTTGGCTGCAGAACGTGGTATCGCCGATCGTTTCCACTTCCCAGGTTTCATGCGCGGTAAGCAGGTTTATGAATGCCTCAAAGACTCTGATGTATATGTTATGCCTTCCGTTTCCGAGCCCTTCGGCATTTCTCCGTTGGAGGCCATGCAGTGCGGTACGCCTTCGATTATCTCGAAGCAGTCGGGCTGTGCTGAGATTCTCGACAACTGTATCAAGGTTGACTATTGGGACATCCATGCTCTGGCTGATGCCATTTATTCGATCTGCCACAACGAGTCGCTCTTCCAGTATCTCAAGGAGGAGGGCAAAAATGAGGTTGACCAGATTACATGGGAGAAAGTCGGTCGCTGGATTCGCACACTCTATCGCCGCACCCTCGGATGGGAGGAATAATATTAAACGTTAAACATTAAACATTAAACAATTATGAAAACGATTTGTTTATATTTTGAAATACATCAGATTATTCATCTGAAGCGTTACCGTTTCTTTGATATCGGTACTGATCATTATTATTATGATGACTATGAGAATGAGCGTAGCATCACCGACATTGCTAACCGCAGCTATATCCCTGCCCTGAATACCCTTTACGATATGATTAAGGAGAATGGCAACTATTTCAAGGTGGCCTTCTCATTGTCGGGAACAGGTATTGAGCAGCTTGAGATGCACGCCCCTCAGGTCATTGAGAAACTGCAGCAGTTGAACGAGACGGGTTGTGTAGAGTTCCTTGCCGAACCTTATAGTCATGGTCTCTCCTCACTGGCTAACAACGATAAGCATGAAGAGACCTTTGCCCGTGACGTGAAGAAGCAGGCCGACAAGATCGAGGAACTCTTCGGCAAGCGTCCGACAGTGGCCCGTAACTCGTCTCTTATCTACAGCGATGATATCGGTGCACAGATTGCCGCTATGGGCTTCAAGGGTATGCTTACTGAGGGCGCCAAACACGTACTTGGTTGGAAGTCACCCCATTATGTTTACCACTGCAACCAAGCTCCTAATCTGAAGTTGCTGTTGCGCGACGTAGAGCTCTCTGATGATATCTCTCTGCGTTTCAACAACTCTGAGTGGGATGGCTATCCACTCTTTGCTGATGCTTATATCGACCGCATCGCCCGTATGCCCGAGGAAGAGCAGATTATCAACATTTTCATGGAGCTTTCAGCCCTTGGTATTGCTCAGCCACTCAGCTCTAATATTCTTGACTTCATTCATGCACTACCGGCTTGCGCTAAAGCTAAGGGCATCAACTTCATGACTCCTACGGAGATTTGCAAGGCCTGCAAGAGTGTTAGCCAGCTTGATGTGCCCGATACCCTTTCATGGGTCGATGAGGAGCGCGATGTTAGCTGCTGGCTTGGTAACGCTATGCAGCACGAGGCCTTCAACAAACTCTACTCTGTAGCCGATCGTCTGCTTATTGCCAATGATCCTCGTATTAATCAGGACTGGGACTATCTGCAGGCTTCTAATAACTTCCGTTTCATGACTACCAAGCCTTCTAATGTAGGGCTCGATCGTGGTATCTATAGCGGACCGTTCGATGCCTTCACCAATTACATGAACATCCTTGGTGATTTCATAAACAGAGTCAATGCCCTCTATCCGCTCGACATTGATAATGAAGAGCTTGAGAGCTTGCTCACCACCATCAAGAATCAGGGTGATGAGATTGAGATGAAGGATAAGGAGATTACTCGTCTGAAGGCTCGCCTAGAGAAACTGGAGCCTAAGGCAAAGGCTCCGAAAGCTGAGAAGAAACCTGCCGCCAAGAAGAAGGCTGCAGATAAATAAGAAAAGTCTCGTACTTATACCCTAACACCAGAGGGGCTTTAGTTTCATACTAAAGCCCCTCAAGTATTTGGTTTGATAATCTCAATCGTTAGCGGATGAACAGCAGCTCGCGGTATTTCGGGAGTGACCAGAGACCGTCTTCAACAATCATCTCTAGTTGGTCGGTCTCATAGCGGATAGCCTCCATTTTCGGACAAACGGTGTCGTGATAGGCGATAGCGCGCTCGTGGATGTTGTAGATGCGGTTTGCCACGCGACGAGCCTCTGTTAGGTCCTCGACGAGCTGCTCAATGCGCTCGGTGCGCTCGGCAATCTCTTGGATGAGCTTCATGTTACGGGCTGAGAGACGGTTGGCCTCGTACTCAGGGAAGACATCCTTCATGCCTTGTACATTCTTGATGAGCTGCGACTGGTAGTGGGTAGAGACGGGGATGATGTGATTCATCGAGAGGTCGCCCATCACGCGAGCCTCGATCTGTACCGTCTTCACGTAGGTCTCCCATTTTACCTCATTGCGAGCTTCGAGCTCCTTACGGTTCATGACCTTAGTGGCCTCGAACATGCGGACGCTGGAATCATCGAGATAGTGCTCGATAATCTTTGGACAAGACTTCTCGACATCGAGTCCGCGACGTGCAGCCTCCTTCACCCATTCGTCGCTATAGCCGTTGCCGTCGAAACGAATGGGCTTACAGGTCTTGATGTCTTCGCGCAGCACATCGATGATGGCTGAGAGCTTGGTCTCGCCCTTTGACATACGCATATCGACACGTTTCTTGAACTCCTGGAGGGCTTCTGCCATTGCAGAGTTAAGAACAATCATGGCTGAGGCACAGTTGGCTGACGAACCTGGGGCACGGAACTCAAAACGATTACCCGTGAAGGCAAAGGGCGATGTGCGGTTGCGGTCGGTATTGTCGATGATGAGGTCAGGAATCTGCGGAATATCGATCTCCATACCTCGCTTGCCCTTGAGGGTGAACAGATCTTCTTTGTCGCTCTGCTCGATGTGGTCGAGAAGTTCAGTGAGCTGCTTGCCCAGAAACGAACTGATGATTGATGGGGGCGCCTCATTGCCACCCAGTCGGTGGTCGTTGGTAGCACTCACGATAGAAGCCTTCAACAGACCATTGTGGCGATAGACTGCCATCAACGTCTCGACGATGAAGGTTACGAAGCGCAGGTTCTCCTCAGGAGTTTTACCTGGGGCGTGGAGCAGGATGCTGTTCTCGTTGAGCGAAGCGCCTGAGACAGCACGCTCAGCTGTGAGACTCCAGTTGTTATGCTTTCCTGAACCGTTGATGCCATCGAAAGGTTTCTCGTGGAGCAGCACGCGGAACCCGTGGTTGCGGGCCACGCGTTTCATGAGCGACATGAGAAGCATGTTATGGTCGACGGCAAGGTTGCATTCCTCGAAGATCGGGGCGAGCTCGAACTGATTGGGAGCTACTTCGTTGTGGCGTGTCTTACATGGAATGGCCAACTCGAGGGCCTGAATCTCCAGATCCTTCATGAAAGCCTGCACGCGATCGGGGATGGTGCCGAAATAGTGATCGTCCATCTGCTGGTTCTTTGCACTCTCGTGGCCCATCAGCGTGCGACCAGTCATCAAAAGGTCAGGGCGGGCAGAGTATAGCCCCTCGTCGACGAGGAAATACTCCTGCTCCCATCCGAGGTTGACGCGCACCTTCTTCACGTTGTCGTAGAAATACTGACAGACGTCGGTAGCGGCCTTGTTCAGGGCGTGGATAGAACGTAGCAGCGGTGCCTTATAGTCGAGCGCCTCACCCGTATAAGCAATGAAAATGGTGGGGATACAGAGCGTGTCGTCGATAATAAAGACGGGCGAAGTTGGATCCCAAGCAGAGTAGCCGCGAGCCTCGAAGGTGTTGCGGATACCACCGTTAGGGAAACTGGAGGCATCGGGCTCCTGCTGTACGAGCAGCTTTCCTGAGAACATCTCGATCATTCCCCCTTTGCCGTCGTGCTCGATAAAGGCGTCGTGCTTCTCGGCAGTGCCTTCGGTTAATGGCTGGAACCAGTGGGTATAGTGTGTAACACCCATTTCGAGGGCCCACTGCTTCATGCCTAAAGCGACGGCATCAGCAATAGAACGGTCGAGGCGGGCACCATTGTCCATCACGTCAATCAGCTTGGCATAGACATCGGCAGGCAGGTATTTATACATCTTCTGACGGTTGAATACGTACTTGCCGAAATACTCTGAGGGGCGTTCTGAGGGTGTTGGCACCTCTACGGCTTTCTTTTTGAAGGCCTCCTCTACGACTTGGAATCTAAGTAAGTTTGACATATCTTTTTTTAGTTTTTTGAAGTTAAACAATTAATTAATCAATAAACCTACTTGTGATATCTGTATAAGCGTCGATGCGACGGTCGCGAAGGAAGGGCCACCAACGTCGAACCTGCTCTGAATGGTCGAGATCGATCTCCACGATGATGCTCTCCTCCTCGTCGGTAGAGGCTTCGTAGATGAGTTCGCCCTGAGAACCAGCTACGAACGAGGTACCCCAGAACTGGATGCCATTCGTCTGCCCAGAAGGATCGGGCTCATAGCCTACACGATTGACGGTGATGACAGGCAGTCCGTTGGCTACAGCATGTCCTCGCTGTACCGTCTGCCAGGCCATACGTTGGCGTTGCTGCTCCTCAGGCGTGTCGCTTGACTCATAGCCGATGGCTGTAGGATAGATGAGCATGTCAGCCCCCTGCAGGGCCATAAGGCGCGCTGCCTCTGGGTACCACTGATCCCAGCATACAAGTACACCCAGACGCCCTACTGATGTCTGTATCGGGTGGAACCCCAGATCGCCTGGCGTGAAATAGAACTTCTCGTAATAGGCAGGGTCATCGGGGATATGCATCTTGCGGTATAAGCCAGCTACAGATCCGTCGCTCTCGAGTACTACAGCCGTATTATGATAGAGCCCAGGTGCACGTTTCTCGAACAGCGAGGCGACGATGACCACACCGAACTGCTTGGCCAACTCTCCGAAGAGTTTCGTTGAAGGTCCTGGTATAGGCTCTGCCAGATCGAAATTATCGACGTTTTCCGTCTGACAGAAATAGAGCGAGTTGTGCAGCTCCTGAAGCACGATGAACTGTGCACCTCGCTTAGCCAGGTCGCTGATGCCCTCTGCCAGTCGTAGAATGTTGTTACGTGTGTCAGCAGTGTTATGCTGCTGCAGAAATCCTATCTTTAATTCTCTCATTTTCTTTCATTTTTTGCATTCTTTCATTCTTTCATTTCCAAAGGAAACTGCATAGTGCAGCAGTGGAGTGAACCGTGCTGCTTGATGACACTCCTGCAGTCTATCCCCACGATTTCCCTCCCTGGGAATACATTGCCAATCAGGTGCAGCGCTTCTTCATCCAAATCGGACTGCCCGTAGGTCGGACAGAGTACGGCGCCATTGATGATGAGGAAGTTGGCATAAGTGGCGGGCAGGCGCATCCCTTCGTCGTAGATAGGTCGCGGCATTGGCAGTTTGACCAGCTTGTAAGGCATGCCCTCAAGCGTGCGGAAGGTCTTCAGTTGCTCTTCCATCAGTCGCAGTTCCTCGTATTGCTCGTCCTCTGGGTCGTCGCAGCCAACATACAATAAGGTGTCGTCAGGACAGATGCGCACCAATGTGTCGATATGTCCGTCTGTATCGTCGCCGGTCAGCTGCCCATGGTCTATCCACAGGATGCGCTCAGCATGGAGCTCTCGCTTCAGTCGCTCTTCAATCTCGAATTTCGTCATAGGTTGGTTACGATGGGGAGCCAATAGGCAGCAGGAGGTGGTGAACACCGTTCCGCGTCCGTCGCTCTCGATCGAACCGCCTTCGAGCACAAAGTCGAGACAGTCGACATATTCGCCTTTCACCTCCCCTTTATCATAGAGGCGACGGTTGATGGCGTTATCGAGTTCAGCGGGGAATTTCTCGCCCCAGCCGTTGAAGCAGAAGTCAAGTAGTCGCACATGTCCTTCATCGTCAACAAGTGTGATAAATCCATGATCGCGAGCCCAGGTATCATTGTTGGGTTGACCGACAATGAGCAGATGCTCTCGCTTGCGGATTTCACGGGCCATTTCCTCATAGGTGTCAGTAATCTCTTGGAGCATGGGTGCCCAGTCGGTACCTGCGTGCGGCCAAGTCAGTTGCACGCCCCATTGTGGCTCCCATTCTGCAGGCAGGCGCCACCGTGATGATTGTTGTTTATTGTTGAAATTCATAATTTTGGCGCAAAGGTACGAAAAAAAGCACAAAAACTGATGGTGAATAGAGTTTTTTTTGTACTTTTGCAAAAACAAAGACGATGATTGAGGTAAAAGATGCTACGATTGCCGTTGGCGGAAAGACGCTGGCAGAAGGGCTGTCCTTCATGGCGAAGGACGGTCAGCTTACCTGTATTACGGGCGAAGAAGGGGTGGGGAAGACCACGCTTCTGCGCACGCTGATAGGGTTTCTGCCTGTCGCTCAGGGGTTCGTCAGTGTCGACGGAGAACTGCTGACGGTCGATTCCGCTCAGGCTTTCCGCTCCTTGATGATTTATCTGCCACAGGAGATGAGGTTGCTCGCCCATCAGCTCAATCAGCCTTCTTGGCCTGAAAGCGAGGCAGATGAATATGCTGTGTGGAATCAGTTGTTACCCCGTTCCTGCCAGCAAGAACAGCCTGAGCCTCTTGCCCCTCAGGAGATCTTCCGCTTGGTAGAAAAGACACTCAACGAGGGTCGCGACAGGCGGATCATCATCGCCGACGAACCTGCAGCCTTTCTCCCTACCGACCTGACGCTGCGCATGCTTGAACTGTTGCGCCTTGAGGCTGTTGGGGGAAAGACGGTTCTGATAGCCAGTCGCAAGCCTCAGATGATTGAGTATGCTGACCAGGTGATAGAGATGAAAAGCGAGAAGTAAAAGTGAAAAGTAAATAGTGAAATGGATTCAGGAATGATACTGCATATAATTCTGGGGCTGCTCCTGCTGCTGATACCTGCAGGACTGCTCTATTACTTGGAGCGCAAGATGCTCCGCCCGTTCTTGGTGGCTGTAGCCCGTATGGGCGTGCAGCTGTTAGTGCTTTGTCTGGTGATTTGGGCACTCTACAAGTTCGATAGCCCTTGGCTGCTCGTTGTGTGGTTGGTGCTGATAGCCGTTGGTTCTGGGGTGCTTGTGCTCAAGCGCAGCAAGCAGAAAGGTTTTCGCCTGTTGCCTGCCGTCAGTGGTGGTCTTTTGGTGAGTGTCGCTTTCGTGACTTTGTGGCTGTTGGCCCTCGTTTTGCCCGTCAGGGTGTTCGATCCCCGCTGGTTTGTGCCTGTCACAGGCCTGCTGATGGGACATGCTACAGCGATGACCATTCGTGGTCTGAGTACCTATCTTTCTGCCCTGAAGGCTGATGAACAGCAGTATGAGTTCCTGCGTGGTAACGGCCATACCCATTTCAAGGCGTTGTGCCCTTTCCTGAGTCGCATGCTGGCAGCCGTCATTTCGCCTTCAATGGCCAATCTGCGTGTTCTGGCGCTCACCTCGATGCCTTTGTTGCTCGTAGGTTTGCTCTTGGGCGGACTGTCGCCTATCAATGCCTTTGTCATCATGCTGATGATGGCTGTAGCGTGTGTCTCCGTATCTGTACTTTCGATGGCTGTCATCGTCTTGCTTGCTGACCGTATCCTTTTCGATCAGTATGGCAAGCTCATTTTTTAAGTTGTTTCATGATGAATAAGAATATTGTTTGGATTATGGCTCTGTTGATGGTAGTGCTGTCATGCAAGGGCCGGCAGAATGGGGCGAATGCCCAGGTGGCTGATGCACTCTATGCGACGGAGAAGGCTAAGACGGTGCGAATGTACGAGATCCCTGCACCGCTGAAGGACCGTCCGGAACAGATTCTGTACCGTAAAGGCTATACCACCTCATATAATCAGCAGACAAAGACGCCCAATTGGGTGGCTTGGCACCTGACTAATGCCCACACCAAAGGCTCTCACCAGCGCAAGCAGGAGGTCTTTGCTGAGGATATGGCCGTCAAGAGTCCTCGTGCCACTAATAATGACTATTTTAACTCGCGTTACGATCGTGGACACATGTGTCCTGCAGGCGATAATAAGTGGGATCGACAGGCGATGACCGAGTCGTTCCTCTTTACAAATATCTGTCCGCAGAATCACGGCCTGAACAAGTACGAGTGGAACGATCTCGAGATTCTCTGTCGGGAGTGGGCGCAGCGTTATGGTGCCATCGACATCGTCTGTGGGCCGTTGTTTGCTGCCAATGACAGTCAGAAGACCATCGGTAAGAACAAAGTGTGGGTGCCTGAGTCGTTCTTTAAGGTCATTCTCTGCCGTCAGGGCAAGGCAAGGGCCATCGGATTTGTCTATCGTAACGAAGGCAAGAAACAGCTGATGGAGGACGCTGTACGCACGGTTGACGAGATTGAAAGGCTGACGGGAATGGACTTCTTCCCTGAACTCGATGATGCGACAGAGAACCGTGTAGAGGCTCGGGCAACGCTGAGCGACTGGTAAAAAGTTAAAAACCCTTAATAAACAGGTGAGCCAAGGCGATGTCTCGGCTTTTCTTTGTAATTTTGCAGCGTGAAAATAAAAGAAGTGCTGAGCGCCCTTGAACGTTTCGCGCCTCTGCCCTTGCAGGAAAGTTGGGATAATGCTGGCTTGCAAGTCGGACTGACAGAGACGGAGGTTTCAGGGGCATTATTGTGTCTGGACGTCAACGAACGTATCGTCGACGAGGCCATTCGTAAGGGATGCAACCTGATTGTGTCCCACCATCCGCTGCTGTTCAGAGGGCTGAAAACCATCAGTGATCTGACAGACGTGCAGCGCACTGTGATGAAGGCCATAGAAAACCGCCTCTGCGTGATCTCCATGCATACGAATATGGACAACGCGAAGGGTGGGGTGAACTTCCGTATTGCCCTGAAACTGGGGCTGAACGATGTGCAGTTTTTCGCTTCTAAGCTGGTCGACGGCATCGAGGCGGGTAGTGGTGTCTTTGGTATGCTTGCCGAGCCTATGGCGGCAGATGATTTTATCCTCAAAGTGAAGAAGACTTTCGGGGTGGAGTGTGCAATGTGCAATGAGCTGTTGCGCCGTCCTGTCAGCAAGGTTGCCATCTGTGGTGGGGCAGGGGATTTCCTGCTCGACGAGGCCTTGAAGACGGGTGCCGACGCTTTTATCACCGGCGAGATGCACTATCATCAGTATTTCGGCTACGAGCAGCAGATTCAGATATGTGTCATAGGTCACTATCAGAGTGAACAGTTCACGTCAGAGGTCTTTCAGGAGATTATCCAAGAGGCTTGTCCAGGTGTGAAAACCTGTATAGCTGAAACTTGTACGAATCCCATTTTGTATATTTAAATCGTAAAATTATATATCGTTAAATTGTAAATTAAAATTATGGCAAAGAAAGATCCTACAGATTTGTCAGTTGAAGAGAAGCTGAAGACTCTCTACCAGCTTCAGTCGGCTCTCTCGGCTATCGATGAGAAACGAGCATTGCGAGGTGAACTTCCCCTCGAAGTACAGGACCTTGAAGACGAGATTGAAGGTCTGACAACGCGTGTTGAAAATATTAAAAGCGACATCAGCGAGTTTCAGAAGGCTGTTTCGCAGAAGAAGGGCGAGATTGCTGACGCAGAGGCCAGCGTGGCTCGTTACAAGGCTCAGCTTGATGATGTGAAGAACAATCGTGAGTACGACACCCTGAGCAAGGAGATTGAGTTCCAGACACTCGAGATTGAACTCTGCAACAAGAAAATCCGCGAGGCAAACGCTCGCATTCAGGAGAAGCAGAACGAGCTGGCACTCAACGAAGTAACGATTAAGGAGCGCGAGGGCGATTTGGAAATCAAGCGCAACGAGCTTGAGGAGATCATGACAGAGACCCGTGCAGAGGAGGATAAACTGAAGGAGAAGGTAAAGGATCTGGAGTCGAAGATCGAGAGCCGCCTGCTCACCTCTTTCAAACGT
>JAEEGK010017047.1_pt1 | contig 15886 bp, 9 predicted proteins | sample 8958771 | NCBI WGS metagenome assembly JAEEGK01 (sample SAMN16246547, study PRJNA631951) | gut metagenome | biome: gut microbiome; feature: rumen; material: SC-attached | host: Bos | place: Iran: Karaj | collected 2018-10
AATCCCCAATCCCCAATCCCCAATCCCCAATCAAATGAAATAATTAAATCACTTAATTCATTTTTAAACATTTAAAATAATCAAATTAAATAATATATATACATTCTTTTAATATATTAATTTAATAAATTATTTAATCTTATTCGTTATTAAATTAATATAAAAAAATAGACATGGGACAAGAAGCTGCTTCAAAAAGAGTGAACACAGAATATAATAATAATTCAAAGTATTCAAACAATGAATTTTCTAGAAATAACACCTTTCAAAAAAAAGATAACAAGAATTTACAAAATCAACTAAATTTAAATAATATCAACAACGAATATAATAATTTTTACAATAATTTGGATTTTAGTAATGATAATTTTGAGTCTAATCAAAACCCTCATTTTGTTGCTAATACAGAACCTAATTATCATCCAAATCATTATTCAAAGAGAATTAAATGTCCAAAATGTCACAAAATATTTAGCAATAAAAATTATTATAATCATTATAATTATTGTAAGAATAACGAAAACAATGGTAATTCAAGGAATAATGATTTAAATCATTATTCAAACCTTAAATTTAAAAGTGTAAATACTGAAACAAAAAATAAACCAAATTATAATAAGTTTCATCAAAAAAATAGAAATAATATAATTATTGATAATCAAAATAATAATAATAATAATAATAATAACAATAATATTAAAATAAATCCTAAAAAAATTATATATAAAAAGCCTAAAGTTAATCATTTTTATTGTAAAAAGTGCAATCTAAAATTTAATAATAGAATGGAACTTCATTTCCATAATTCTCAATGTGGAAATTCTCAAATTCCAGTAAATAATTTTCCTTTTCAACCTATTTTACTTTACCCAATGAACAATAATTTCTTTAATCAGAATTATAATACTTTCTACAATAACTATAATAATAATTTAAATGATGTCTTTCATAATAATTTAAACCTTAATTATCCTAATAACAATAATTTTAATGACATATTTAATAATGAAATATTTAATAATAATGTAAATAATAACAATATAAACGTAAATCACTCTGAAAATAATGTATATTCTAATAATGTAGAAAATGAACTTTTAAAAAAGCCAAAGAAAAAATTACCAAAAGGAAATTCAAAAGGAACTTTTGAAGAAAAAGTACAATATTTAAGATATATTTTACAAAAAAGAAAAATTGATTGGATGGAAGGGAGTGATAAAATATCAGTAAATAGGGAAAATATATTAGATGAGTCAATGATATTATTTGATAAAATTAATCCATATAAAGAATTAAAAATAGAATTTAAAGGAGAAGTTAGTCAAGATGCAGGAGGATTAATTAGAGAATGGTTAACTGTATTATTTGATATCTTATTAGAAAAATTAAATTTATTTGAAAGAGCGGACACCGATGAAATTTCTTATATAATTACTAAAAATAATATTCCTAAAAATTCTAATGATAAATATATTTTTATTGGGAAATTATTAGCTAAAGCTCTTTTAGAAAATCTAACTGTTAATTGTTGTTTTAATAAAATGATTTATCAGTTAATTTTAAATGAAAATATAACTTTAAATGATTTAGTTTTCATAGATAAACCTTTATACACTTCATTAAAGAATTTAATAGAAATGAAAAAAAAAGGAGAAGATCTTTCAATATTAGAATTATATTTTTCAATTCAATATAAAAATTCAAATGATAAATTAATAACTGATAATTTAATAGAAAATGGAGATAATATTCAAGTAAATTCAGATAATTTAGATGAATATATAGATAAGAGAATAGAATATTTAATAAATACTCAGAAAAAGTCAATAAAATTAATAAAATCAGGTTTTAACTCAATTATTCCAATAAAAAATTTATTAATATTTAATTCAGATCAATTATCTCTTTTAATTAATGGAACTCCATTTATTGATGTTGATGATTGGAGATTAAATACAACATATAAAAATTATGAAGAATATGATGAAGTTATAATATTATTTTGGGATATTTTATCTAATTTAAATCAAAGTGAATTAAGTAAATTTCTATTATTTTGTACTGGAAGTTCAAGAGTTCCAATTGGAGGGTTTAAAACTTTAGAAAGTAATAGAGGTAATATTTGTAAATTTTGTATTACTAAAAGTGATTATAATAATAATCAAAAAAATTTTATTAGAGCTCATACTTGTTTTAATAGATTAGATTTACCTAATTTTCCTTCAAGAAATAAAATTGAAGATGCTATAAAATTTGCAATTGAAAATGAAACTTTAGGTTTTGGAATTGAATAATCTTAATAAAAAATATGAAATATAAACTTTTAAATTTAAATATTAATTATATTTAATAATATCTATTTTTTTTCGTTTTATGAAAACCTTTCTTCATTTTTATTAAATTTTATCAATTCATTATTAACATTAATATTATAATAATTTCCATCAAATAATTGAATAAATTCTATATTAATAAAAGCACTTTCAACAGGTAAAGGAGTTAATAATTTTGAAACATCATTTTTTTCAAAATCGAAAGTCATAGAATCAATTGTTTCATTTCTTAAAGAATTTACTCCCCCAGTTATAATAATAGTATTATTATTATTATTAATATAATTAACAATTCCAACAGATTGTCTTTTCATTAAACTAGGTTTAATTTTCGGAGATAAACTTTCCCAATCAGAAAAATCATTGATATTAATTCTTTCAATCTCAAACAAATATCTACTTTTAAGTCTTTCAAATCCAAAAAAAATATATAAATAATCATTGATTAAAGTACATCCAGGTCTTTCTCTTGGTTTAGATAAATTAGGTAAAAGTTCCCATTCTTTATTTAAACAATCATATTTTTCAACTGAAGATTTACTTCCAGAAATAGACAATATTAATTTTTTATTTGGAATATAAATCATAGAATGATTTGATCTTTTTTCTATCATATGAGGTAATTTAGTTATTTCTAATTTTTTTTCTGCTTCTCTTCTCAAAGCATAAAATCCATTTAAATCATGTCCTTCATCTTTTCCTCCTGATAAATATATATATGGTAATATATTTATGTATGAATTATATATTGGGAAAGTAAAATTATTTTCTATTTCTATTTCCTCTATTTTTCCTTTAAATGGATTAAAAACATAAAATTTTTGAGATTTTTGACCTAAAGATATTATTTCTAATAAATTTCTTTGATTCCAGGGTATTTCAGATAATATTAAATCTATGTCTTTTTTTTGTTCTATTTGTTCTTTTATTGAATTGATTGTATTTGGTATTTCATTCTTTAAATTCTGGATTGTTTCATCATCTAATAGATTTATTGTACTTTTATCAATTGAAATATCTTTTTCTTCTTCTTCTTCTTCTAATTGATTTTCTTCTACATATTCATTTAATATTAATTCTTTCCTTTCTTCTTGGTTTACTATTTGAGAGCTACTTGTTTTATTTATTGGATTTATTGTTTCATTATTTTGTTCAATTTGTTGTTTTTTATATGATGCAGGTATGTAAAATTGAGTAAATAATAATTTGGAAAGTTCATTATTTTCAAATTTTGTTTTTGGAATTATTTTTTCAATTTCTTTTGGTACTTCAACTATTTTTTCTATTATAACTTCTTTTGGTTGTGTTTCATTAATTGTTTCTTTGGGGATTTCAACATTTTTTTCAACTTCTTTTTCAACTATTTTTTCTACTATTACTTCTTTAGGCACTTCAACTATTTTTTCTACTTCTTTAGGAACCTCAACAATTTTTTCTACTATTACTTCTTTAGGCACTTCAACTATTTTTTCTACTTCTTTAGGAACCTCAACAATTTTTTCCACTGTAACTTCTTTAGGAACCTCCACTATTTTTTCCACTATTACTTCCTTAGGAACCTCAACAATTTTTTCTACTATTACTTCTTTAGGAACCTCAACAATTTTTTCCACTTCTTTTTCAACTATTTTTTCTACTTCCTTAGGAACTTCAACAATTTTTTCTACTATTACTTCTTTAGGAACCTCCACAATTTTTTCCACTTCTTTTTCAACTATTTTTTCTACTTCCTTAGGAACTTCAACAATTTTTTCTACTGTAACTTCTTTAGGAACCTCTACTATTTTTTCCACTACTACTTCTTTAGGAACTTCAACAATTTTTTCCACAACAATTTCTTTTGGAACTTCAATGATTTTTTCCACTTCTTTTTCAACTATTTTTTCTACTTCTTTAGGAACTTCAATTATTTTTTCAACTATTATTTCTTTAACTTTCGTATCATCAGAATTTTCATTATTTATTTCTTTTTGAATTCCAAAGTAATTGATGTCATTATTTAATTTTTGATAAATTAATTCATTTTCATTAAATATTTGTTTTGTAATTTGGACTTCTTTTATTATTTCTTTAGGAACTTCTATTTTTATTTCTTTAATAACTTCTTTAGGAACTTCTTTAATAACTTCTCTTTCTTGAAAAATAGGATTTTGATTATTTCTTTGAAGAATTTCTTGTTTAGGAATTGAAATTTTATTCATTTCTTCGTTTATTGTTTCATTTGAAATATTTACAATTTTACTTAAATCTTTATTATATTTTTCATTGTTTTCTTTTATATTTTGATTGATATTACTAAATTCACTATTATTTAATAAATTATTTATTTCATTGTCAATTTTTTCTAATAAAACATTATTTATTTCATTTATTTGTTTATTTACTTCATTAATATTGAAATTTTCAGTACTTAAATTATTATTATCATTATCATTATTTATATTATTATTTTTTTCAGACTCAATAAGTTTTGGATAACATTCTCTTATTAAATTTTGAAAATCAATATAACATTGGATAATTTTATTGATTTCTTTTTCAAATTTTACACTATCATATAAAATTAATATTTGAGCAATGACTTCTTTATATTCTTCTTCATTTAACGGAATATTTATGAAAGAATTTTCTTTTTGTTGAGAAATTTTTTTTTCTTTTATTTTCTTTTCATTTTCTTCATATAAATTTTCAATATAATCTTTAGAAAATTTTTCTCTTTTAACAAAAGTATTAATCATTATATCTTTTAATTCATTTAATTTAAGAATATAATCATTAATTTTATTAATATATTTTTGATAATCAATTTGATTAACATGAATTTCAATTTGCTTTTTATTTTCAATTATTTTTTCTTCAACTTTATTTTCATTCTTTTTTCCACCTGAAATAATATTATCAACCATATCATTAAATTGATTAAATATCTCAGAAAGATTAATTATAATATGTTTTTGATCATGTTTAGGAATGCAATTTTTACAAATGAAATTTTTACAATTTTGACAATAATCTTTTGCTTGATGAAAAACTTGATTCATACATTTAAAAGATACTGAATTATAATCTGATACTTTTGTTTTTGTTAATTCTTTTAAATTTATAATACTTTCTTTTGGATGTGATGGTATATTTAATGTTTGTAATAATGAATTATGTGTTTCATGATTTTCAAAACTACATTCTCTACATATATATAATTTACATTTTTTACAATATTTTATTGCTTGTTTTGATGGATGGAGTCTACAATATATAATAAAGGAATTATCCATTTTTTTAAATATTTTTTTAAGATGTATATTTTCTTTTCAATAATTGTTTATTTTTTTTATTTTTTTTTTATGTTTTTTTCAATAAATTAATTTTATTTTATTTAAATTATCTATTCATTAAAAAAAATTTTCAGTTCAAAAAAATTATTATATTTTATTTTTAATATTAAATCATATACTTTAATAATAATTTCTCATTGTCTTTTTTTTATTGTAAAATATGAAAAAACTTTATAAATTTATATCATTTCATTTTTTCAGTATAAAAATATTTATATACAAATAATTTTATATTGCTTTATATGTCTGGCCAATAAAAAACAATTAAAGACATATTCAAAGCAATAAATAATTAAATTAAAAACAAACACATAATAAATAAAAATAAATTTACATTTTTTTTATAAATCTTCCATGAAATCTAGGCTTTAAAGAAGCGATTTTTGATCTTCCAAAATATTTTGTAATTATTGGAATTTTTTTTTTTCGAATTATTTGTTTTAATTTATATTTTAGTATCTTCCTTGCTCTTATTCTCCAATGATATTTACCTATTTTTTTATGATAATATATGTCTTTAAATAAATCAACAAAGTCTTCACTTTTTTCATCAGTTGATAAAGTATCTGAATATATTGAACTTTCTTTTTTATTCTTTATAAATTGATTAATTAATATATCTACCAAATTTTGGCATTGATTAAGGGATTTTTCTATTGAATCAAAGGTTAGAGTTAAATAATAATTTAATATATTTATTTCATATTTATAAAATGATATTTTCTCTGTTGTGGAATTTAATTTATTTATATGTGGATTAAGTTCCATCAACATTTTTTTTGTATTATAAAAGGATTATTTGAATTGATATTTCATTATGAAAATTTTTTTTATTGTTTTTTTACCTATGATTTAATGTTGAATTTTATTAAACCATTTTTAATTTGACATTTACGTGAAAAGATTAAAAAAATTTATTAAAATTCTTTTAAACTCATAAAAATATATGTTTGAACTTTATCTAAAATTATTAGTTAAATATTTAATATTTTAAATATATGTGATAAGTTAATTAATTTTTATTTTAATTAATTTATTACAAATATTTTAGAAATTTTTATGAAATGATATGAATAAATAATAAATTAAATATTAATCACTTCTTTATAAAAAAATTAACCATTTTATTTTTCCTTTTTAAAAGGTTTATTTTCAATTAATTAACAATATTTTATTCTTCTAAAATTTATTTAACTAAACCAGTTAATTATCTCATATTAAATTTTTTTCAATTAAAGTATTTATACTATTTTTATTTTTTTCAATTTTTTTTTAATTCATTTTGTGATTCTAAAAGTAATATTTTTATCTTAACAATATTAAAAACTCCATAATATTCTTCATCAAATCTTTTAAATACTTCATTTATTTTATCTCTTCTGATTTTTCGGTTTTTTTTTCTTAATTCTTTTATTATATTTTCTTGAACAAAATATTATTTTCTTTACTTAAACTAAAAATTTCTGTCTTTATTTCTTTATAAGTATCAGAAATTACACTAAAGTCACTTAATAGTTTATTTAATTCAGATATTTTAGTTTTTGAAATTCTAATTGAAGTTGTAAATCAGATATTTATTTTGTTTTTCAATCTAGTTAATTATATATAACTTTTTTGTGTTCCAATCAAATTTTATTTTCATTTTTGAATTGTCAATTTCTTTTTCTAATGGAATTTTTTTAATTGAAGAGGATGTAATGAAGTTATATTATCTATATTTTTATTATTATTTTGTTCTATGTTTATAACTGAAGTCATTTTTATATATTAATTTTTTAAAATAAATTTCTTTTATATTTTAATTGTTTGTTGTTAAAATATTAGTTATTTTCACATATTATTATTATTATAAATATATTAAATTTAATCAAATACATATTAAATATTTAATAATAATTTTTTTTTTTTATATATTGCTGCAGATTTAGGTCTATCTTTTGATTTATTTTCTTTATTATGTTTTTTAGGTAATGATGAATAAATCTCAAGTCTATATAAATTTTCTTTTAAATTTTCTTTTGAAGGTATAAAATATCTAAAACTATTATAATTTCTATTAAAATCATCATAAGCAAGTGGATTTACAAAAATAAAACTATTGTTTGTTATAGTATTTGAGTTATTATCATTCATTAATTTTAATTTAATAACTTTATCTTTTTTAGTAACTTTTTTCTTTATTTCTTTTATATATTTATTTGGAGTTCTAAAAGAACTGAATTTCAAATTATTTGTTGCAAATTCAAAATAAAGATTATTTGAATTTGAACTCAAAGTATTTAGATTTCTATAATTAGTTGATTTTCCTGTATCATCATTATTCATTAATAAATCATAATCAAAATTAGATTTTTTTTTCGTTAAATGTATAGGAGTAGTAAAAGTATTTAAAATATATCTTGATTTAGTTGATTGTGGTCTACTTATCAATTTACTATTTCCTAAACAACCTGATAAACGAATATTTTTTTTATTATTTTTTTTATTGTTTAATTTATAAGTAGAAGGTTTATATTCTTCATTAATCATTTTTTTTTCAGAATATATCTCTTTCCTAATCCTACTAATTCCATGACTTAAATAAAAATTAAATTCCGGATCATCTTTATATAACACATAAATATAATTAATAATAGATAATCTTTGTTGAAATAATAAATTAGAAATAATATCATTTTTCTTTTTTTGAAGTTGAATAAATCTTTCTTTAGTAATAGGGCTTAAATTTAATAACATTTTAAAAAAATTAACATTGATTTGATAAACAATAGAATTACTAGTTTTATTAGAAATAGTAAATAAATATTTATCATTATATATACAATTACTAAGCCCAATAATATCATTTACTCCAAAAGTTTCAAATTTTAATTGTCTTTTATTTTGATATTCTTTTAAATTACTTAAAGCATCAATTTCAACTTTATTTATTTTACTTTTATAATTTGTATTCAATAATATTTCATCTATATCTTTTAAACTTTTATTTGCATTTGTTTCAAATTCTCCTTGTTTAACAAAATATATTAAATGATTATTTTCATAAGGAGCATTTTCAAGATAAATAATTTCTTTATATTGACAAACTTTTCTTTTAAAATAATGAGAAAAATTATTAATATTTCCATATTTACTTTCTGTTTTAAAAATTTTTAATTGATTTAAAAAATTAATTTTATCTTTTCTTGATTTTTCATGAGTTTCTTTTAATACATCATTAAAAACACTTTTACTTAAAAAAGCTAAATCAATATCTTTTGAAGCAATAACAGTTTCAACTCTTAAATTATCTACTTCATTATTATTATTATTTAAATTATGAGAATTATTTGGTTCTCCAAATTGTTCTCCTTGGTTTAAAGTTTCTGCAATAAAATAATTATAAATAACAACTTCTCTTCTTTCAGTATTAAATTGTAAATGTTTATTATTTAAAAAAATAGGTTTAATTCTTTTTATATAATCTTGAGGGGAAACTCTTTCATTTAAAATTCCTAAAAAAGTTTTTTTTTCTAAATATTTATAAACTTTCATTATTTCATCTTGAATTATCAATACTAAATCTATTTCTTCATTTGTTTTAAATGGTTTTGCTCCAAGGAAATATTTATTATTGAAAGTATTTTTTTTTGGTTGAAAAGTTAATGAATTTTTAATTGTAAAAGTATTTCTTTTATTATTTCTTCTTGTCTCTGTCATAAAATCTGAAAATGTAGTTTTTCCATACATTTGAGTTTTTAAAATTGAAGAATTTCTTTCTTTTCTTTTATGATGTTTCATTTTTTGATTTAATAAAGTTATTATTGCTCTTTTTAACCAATTTTCAAAATTTAATTCTTTTATTTGAAAAGTCATATGATTTCTATTTATTGTTCTTTCTAATAATTCATTTTCTTTATGTTTATATAATTTAAGTAGATAAATATAATATTCTGCTTCTGATAATTTTATTATTTCTTCATTTGGAACCAATAAATCTACTTTACCATTTAAAATTATATAAAAATTATCTTGAACATCATTATATTTATATATTATACTATTTTTTTCTAAAAATTTATATTTTAAAGTAAAAGAAAGACTTGAAAATAAATCTCTTGCATTTTCTTTTTTCACTTGTTTAATTAAAAAAGCAAATGGATTTAAATTTTTTAAAAATTCTATTACTATTTGATTTTCTTCAAAAGTTCGATGGGGATTTTTAAATATTTCTATTCCTTCTGCAATTAATTGTTCATTTGTTAAATTATAACAATTTACTAAAATGCTTTTATTTTCTGAAATTGAAAATCTTCTTTTTGATTCTTTTCTTAGTAATGTACTTTTAGAATTTTTATTTTTATTTATTGTTTCTAATAAACTTTTCACACTATCATTTTCTGAATCTTCAGAATCTTTATTATGTTCTAAATTTAATTCAATTATTTTTTCATTTAACATTATAATTAATAGTTTTATGATACAATTAAAATTTAGTTTAAATTATTTTTTAAAAATAATAAATGAAAATTCGAAATTATTCAAGAAATACTCAACATTTAAATAAATTAAATAGTTTATCAAAGGAAGTTCTATTATCAGCAAGGTATGTTCATGATATTGATGAAAATCATGAAAATAAAAATAATCTTTTTCAACTTAACACAAAAACTGATTTAATGAATCCTTTATTTAAAGAAAAATTATATGGAATATTAAATGAATTTGTATCAAGAAACAAAACAATTAGTCCAAATCATATTAATGGAAATTATACTAGTAGAACTTATTGTAATAATCCATTGAATGATGAAAAAAGAAAAGTTTTAAATATGAAAAAAAATGAAATTTTATATTTATTAAATCCTTTTAATGAAAAATTTAATACAAATAAAGAAAAGGAAAAAAATTTTAAAAAAAGACCAATAAATATTAAAAGCCTTTATAAAATTAGTGATGATAATATTAAATTTCCAGATAAAGTAAGAAATGAAATAAATAAAATATTATCAAAAAATGAAATAGCAAGAAATACAAATATTCAAGATAATAAAAAGAAAAAATCTAATATTCCACAATTAAAATTTAAAACAAAACATAAAAAAGCTTCTACCTCATTTTTTCAATAAAATTAAAACTAGAATTAAGGAAAATCAATAATAAACATTATAAAAAAATACAAAATATTTTAAAAATAGTAAGTTAATAATCAATCATTTAAATATTATATAATTTAATTAATTCATATATTCCAAACTTATCTTCTCTCATAATAAAAAATTAATTTTATAAAAAGGGAGAAAAGATTTGTTACTTTATTAAAAGCCTATAATATTTTTCTTTTTTGTTTCCTCAATATTATATTGTATAAAATTAATAAAAAGTTTAATTTAAATGAAGAATAATTTACATAATCCATCTTTAAAATAATAATTTAATATATTAGAGACTTTTAAAACTTAATTTTATCAAATAGAGAACTATAATTGATATGAAATTTCCATTTTCGAAAAACTTAATAATCATATATGATTTACTTTTTCTTTATCATATTATTTTAAATAGTCCCAGACAAATTTTCATCATAAAATATTTTCTTATAAAATTATTTGAAGTCAGTGTATTTTCATTTTTTTCAATTGTTTTTTTTTTGGTAATTTAATGATTTTTTTTTTTGAGTTTTATTATTTTTTATTTTTTTTTCTATAACAACTTTATTTTTAATAATATGATGAATGATGATCCTATGAAAAATTTAAACAATGAATTTTATTTAAATGATGTTGCTTTAAAAAGTAGATTTAGTTTAATGAGATTAAATAAAAAAAATAGAAGAAGAAAACTAGATAATGGAGCTCATTGGTTAAAATTTGTTCCATATCCAATTATGGATAAAGATTTAAAAAACAATTTATTTCACCAAGAAAAAAACTCAATCGACAGATTAAATAAAACAAACACAGAAGTTTTAAATAAATTAAAGGAATCTAAGTTAAAAAAAATATTAAATTCTATTAATCAAACAAATGCAATAAGTAATGAATTAATAGATAAAAGAAGAAGAAGAAAATTTTTTCATAAAATGGAAACATTAAATATTTTTAATTCAAATCCTTACACAAAAAGTGGAAATAATACATTAAAAATCTATGAAAAAGATAATTTAAATAAAACATATCTTCATTCAATTCCATTTGTAACAAATAAAAAAGAAATAAGCCAAAATAAAAAAAAAATCATATATGATATAGGACTAATAAATACTAAAAGTGAAAGAGGATCTTGCGTTTTTCCAAATATAAGTAATAATATTGAAAATTCTTATGAAAATAATACTTTTGAAAATTCTAAAAATAATGAAAATAATAAACAATTTATTGATCAAATTACTTACAATACTAATAATAATTCTGTTGAAAATTATAATTACACTAAATATAATATTAAAATAAAAAAAATGAAAGGAGAACCTTTTAAAATTTCTTTAAAAGATCTATGTAATATTCCACAAGATAATAATGAAGAAGAAGTTTATAATAATTTAAAGAAAAATAAGTTATTATATTCGAAAACAATTACTGTAATTGATCCAATGATGAAAAAAAATAAACTATCTCAGAAAAAAAGTATTAAAAAAAATGTACCTAAAAAAATATTTGAAGGTATTTATCTTGATGATGAAGGACAAAAATTTGGAGAATTTCCGAAAAAAAAATATTATATGAATTATATTTTTGATCAAGGCTCTGAAGCAATTAAAAGCAATAATACAAGAATGAGTTCAATTGAAGAAGATCTTACTAAGGAATATAATGTTATTAAACATATAGTTTCAACAAATATTGATGAAACATTAAAAACAATTGATGATGAATTATAAACAATTATTATTTTAATTAAGAATAATTATTAAATCCTAATTAAACAAATTAAATAATTTAATTTTTTTTTCACATAAAATGCACAAAAAAAAATAAAATAATACAATAAAAAAATGATATCACAGAAATTAAAAGTTGGAAAATCAATTGATATGATGTCTCATATAAAAGCATATATAATCAAAAACTATGGTAAGAAAAAAAATTAAAAATTATAATTTAAATAGATGCATCGTGTTTTGATGAAAAAGTACAAAAATTCGTAACAGAAGTTCAACAAAATAGAAATGTAATTGTAAGTCTGGGAGAAGTAAACCAAACAATAGATACATATAAACAAAATAAAAGCATATTATTAAATTATATATGTCAACTTCAATTAATAAAATCCAAAATGAATTTTGGAAAAGAAGATCATTGTATTAAGATAGAATTTGAATGGAGAGATGTACTTAAAAATAGTAAATGGAAATCATATAATATAAACTTTGAATATTTTAATTGTTTATATTCCTTGGCAACAATATATTATATATTAGGAAATTTATCAACAGAGGAAGCAGGAAATGATGAATCCAAATTAAAAGAAAGTATCAATTATTATAAAAATGCTGCTGGATTATATGATTTAATTAAAAATGAAATAACAACTGGTTTATCTCCTAAAGAAATTCCTTATGATTTATCTCCTTCATATATGACTTATTGTTCTTATATTTGCATTGCTCTTGGACAGAAAAATTTATGTATTGTTGCTCATAATAAAAAAATGAAACTTGACTTACAATCTCAATTACTTAAAGGAGTTTCAGAAATGTTTTTGGGTGCTTCTTCATTAGCAAAGGATTCTTTGAAGAAATATATTGATGATAATGTTAAATTATTATTAAGTAATAGAGCTAATCATTATTTAGCTTTAAGTTATATGAAAATGAGAGATAAGAAATTAGAAGAATTTAATTCTACTGGAAAAGGTTATGGTGAAGCATTAGTATATCAATATCAAATTGTTACTTTATTACAATCAAATGAAAAAGATAAGAAAAAAATTCTCACTTTACTTAATCAAAAAGATGAATTGAATATTAATAAAGAACAAGAAAAAGGAGAAGAAATGCATGAAAAAAATTTAAATATATATAGAAATCCAGTGCCAAATATTGAAGAATTACCTAAAATTCAAAGGAAATTAATGGTTAATCCTGCTGTTCCTACTGAATTAAATTCTCAAGTTGTTGAAAATGCAAATGATTTAGATGCTTTATTACCTAAAGAAGTTAAAGCTATGATTAATGAATATAAAATTAAAATGATGGATTTTATTACTGAAAATTTAAACAATCATGAAAACGAAGATACTATCCAATCTTTTTTAAATTCTTTAAATTTGCCTTCTTCTTTAGAAACTATTTTATCTCAAAGTGCTATTTCTGATTCTTTATGGAAAAATATTGCAGAAACTCAAGAAAAAGGTGGTTCAATGTATTTAAATAATTTACTTCAGACTTTATCAAATATGCCGAATGAAATAGAACAGAGAATCAATAATTCTTTAAATTTAATTAAAAATGAAGAAGAAGAAGATAAGAAATATAGACAACAATATGGTTCTCAATGGAATAGAAAAGTTTCAAGAGATTTAAATGGTAATTATATAAGTACTTTAAATGATTATAAAAATAAATTAAATCAAGCTAAACAATGTGATGCACAAACTAAAAGTGATTTAATGAGTAATTTCCAAAATTTCGATTTAATTAGTTTATCTCGTGAAAAATTAAATGAGAAAATTCCACATAAAATTGATTCAGGAGCAATTAAAAATTGTAAAGAAGCAAATGATTTAAGAAATACTTTAGATCAATTAGATATTGAAAAAGCAAAAGCAATGGAAATGATAAATAAAATGTTTTCTGTTTTAAATGACGATAATGTTGCACCTCAATTTTTACAAGTTTTACAAAAGAAAATGACTGAAAATGCTATATTAGATAATAATAAAGGGAAATATATGGAAATGTTTAATGAATTACAAGGAGTTACAAATAATATTAAAAATTTGAAACAAAGTATTGTTGCTAAAAATGATGTTTTTATCAAAGTCAGAAACGATAAATTTAAACCTGATCCTGCCAATGAAGAATTTTTCAGAAATTTAGATAAATATGTTCAATTATTTCGTCAAAAAGAAATTCAATTACAACAAGGTTTAAATTTTTATAAACAATTTAATATGAAGTTAAATGAATTAAATAGGAATATTACTGATTTTCTTATGGCTAGAGATATTGATAAAAATCAATTAATTAAATATCTTACTCAAGGTGGTTATTATGAAGAAAATCAAAATCCTAAAGAAAATGATTTACATACCGGTTATTGGGATATACCAACTAAATTAATAGGTATGGGAAATAAAATATATCAGGGAATAAGTGGTACTCTTGGAATGAATAATAGTAATAATAACAGAAATTATAATAATCAACAAAAACCAAATAATTATGTAGATTATCAACAACAGCAAAATCAAAATTATAATATGTATGTTCAAAGTCAAAATGTAAATTATCAACCTCAACAAAATTTCAATCAACAAGGAATGTATAATCCAAATCAACCACAACAAAGTCAATTTGGTCAACAAGGAATGTTTGGTCCACAGCAACCATATAATCAACCTCAAGGACAGTATGGACAACAACAAGGTATGTATGGTCAACAACAAGGACAATATTTTCAACAACAACAATATGGTCAACAACAAGGTCAATATGGACAACAAGGTTATAATAATTATTATAATCAATATCAGAAATAGATTTTTTCAATTTAGATTTTATTAATGAGTTTATTTATTAAAAAAAATTTAAGAAAAATTTGATATTTTTTGAAATTTTTAATTTAAAATTTATAATTAGTTATTTCAAAAAGTTAAATAATTTATTCGTTGGTTTAAACTTTCTAATAAAATCTTTAAAACATAATTTTTAAAATTCTTTATCCCTTCAATTACAGAGAACAATAAGAATTTTGATAATCTTTCATATTATAATTTTTGAAATAAATAAATTTTTTACACTAATTACTCCAGCTTCTACAATCCCTTCTGTATAATAGGGTGTAGTAATATATAAGAGAGGATACTCTGTTAACTAAAAAATTATTTATTATAATTTACCAATAAACAAAACTTTATATCAACCATTTAAAAAAAAGAAAATGAGGAATGAGAGTTGAACCAGTTAGGTAAAACACACCTCTTCTACTCTACCAAAACTAATCTTCTCTTTAGAAAGAGAGGTGGTGTTCTTCACAGGGCTATCTTCTATCTATAAATAATTATTCATTATAATTA
>JAEEGK010017055.1_pt1 | contig 15881 bp, 6 predicted proteins | sample 8958771 | NCBI WGS metagenome assembly JAEEGK01 (sample SAMN16246547, study PRJNA631951) | gut metagenome | biome: gut microbiome; feature: rumen; material: SC-attached | host: Bos | place: Iran: Karaj | collected 2018-10
TGAGACCGAGCTTACTCTTTTCTCTCTTCATACCGGATTTGGAGTTAAGTCTCATAACGACCTTCTCACCGAATACGGTAGGCAGAACGGATACACGGATATCATACTCGACATGGTCTACAACCTGGGTTATACGACCGTCCTGAGGCTTTCTCTTTTCGGCTATATCCATACCGCCGATAACCTTGATACGGGCAACGAGAGCACTGAGGAAAACGAGCTCGTATCTTGCTCTCTCATAGAGCACACCGTCGATACGGAATCTTACACGTACCTGACGCTCGAGTGCCTCGATATGAATATCGGAGGTTCTCTGACGTACGGCCTTTTCGATCATCTCCTTTACGATCTTAACGATGGGCGAATTGGCAACGTCTTCGTCATGCTGTGAAGTATCTTCGTCGGATACAAGTCCCTTTTCCTTAGCGAACTTCTCAAGGTCTTCGGTATTGGACTTCTGTCCGTAATATTTGTCAAGAGTCTCGATGATACCTGAAGTTGTAGCCACATAGGGCTGAACCTCGAGGTTAGTGAGCATCGAAATATCTTCCTGGGCATCGAAATCAAGAGGATCTGATACGGCGAGCATCAGAATATTGGGATTGTTCTCATCAAATCCGAAAGGGATCTCTTTCTTTTTGAGAAGGATGTCGTAACCGACAAGCTTAAGAACGTTCTCGGGAATGTTAACATTCTTGATGTCAACATAAGGAAGGTCCATCTGTCTGGAAAGAACTTTGGCGATCTCTTCCTCAGAAACAAGACCGCTTTCCATCAGGTATTCGCCGAGCTTCTGGCCTTTACCTTTCGATGTTGTAAGCGCTTCTTCCAACTGCTCCTCGGAGAGAAAACCATCCTCTACGAGAGCTTCTCCAAGTCTGACTCTTTTGAAATTTCTAGCCATAAAAATGTTTCCTTTCAAATATGTTAGGATACAACATGAGGATTATACCACCGATTTACAAAAAAACATACTATTTAGGCAAAAATATACAATAAAAAGTGTGCATTTATCTGAAAAATGTGATATTATAACGAAGTATGAGTGAGGGGGAGAAAAAAATTCTGAATTTTTCTCCACTTTGTCATTTTTTTGCATTCTATTATTTCATTCGGAGGTCATTTACAAATGGCAAAAAAAACGTACTCTTCCACCTACGGAACTTCAATGAGAAGACTTATGGGCAACCAGAAAGTCAAGGATCTGAAGCTCGAGATCGATGACAGCGATTCCGACAGAATCCTGATCAACGGAAAGGCATTTGTAATGCAGCAGGGTTCCAGCTCAGAGAGCTGTGAAACCTTTGAATTTGCGTCTACGGATGTTAGGGACGTAAGACGTGAAGAATATCAGGGATCGGAAGCTCTGGTCATCGAAGCTACCGTTGAGACCATGTATGGAAAGAAGACATCAAGGATCATTCTTCCCAACATAAAGAACTCCAACGAAGCTTACGATACTCTGATGACTTTCAAGCAGAAGAACGATCTTGCCAAGGCTAACAGAACCGGCAGGGGAACTTCAAACGGTGCAAGACCCATCTCCAACGGATCACGTCCCGTTCCTCCTTCGGCTGCAACTCTGGCAAACTCCAACGGCGTTCGTCCCGCTCCCGAGCCTGTCGCTCCCACTCCCGTTGCTGTACCCGTTCCTCAGCCCGCTCCCATGCCCGTAGCTCCTTCGAATGAAAACGTATATAATCCCGGCGCAAGGTCCGTACAGCCTTCGCCTTCAGTTGCTATGAACGAAGCTCTCAGAGGCGATGCTGCTTATGAGTCAGATCCCGCGATCGTAAGAAAGCCTCTTCACGGCTCCGCTGAAGAAGCAGCCATGAATCAGGCTGATCCTTCACCCGTTATCACTCCCGGCACCGCCAAGATTCCTACCGTTGAGGCAACTTCTTCCGCAGCAGGAACCGGCTCTGCCATTCTTTCACATACCAATCCTTCGAATGCACCTCAGACTGCTCCCGCAGGCTCTGCTATTCTTTCTCACAATGCTCCTGCAGCAGCTCCCGCTCCCGCAGCGGCACCTGCTCCTGCGGCTGCTCCCGCCGCTCCCGAAAAGCCCGCTATCGACACCGCATCCTTCGAAGACAAGCTCAAGAAGATCGAAGTTATGCATGAGATGGGCGTCATGAGCGATGATGATTACAAGAGCAAGAAGCTCGAACTCATCTGCAAGGAAAAGGGACTCGATAAGTTCTACGAGAGGATCCAGAAGGTTATCATTTCCAAGGGAAGCGGCCTTCTTACAGACGAAGATTACAACAAGCAGGTTCGTAACATCGTTGATCCCTGCTTCGATGCGGGAATTGCCGATCTTGATGATTTCAGGGAGAACCTTAAGATGATCCCCGTTATCAAGATGAGCGGTCTTATCAGCGAGTCCGAGTGTGACAAGCTTACCGATTCCCTTATCGACGGAACCGGATATGACGATTCCGACAATAACGATAAGTTCATCCTCAACCTTAAGAAGCAGGCAATGCTCAAGGATGCAGAGATCATTTCCGAGACCGATTACAACAATGAGATCAACAGACTTAAGCTTGCCCTTAATCCCAAGTCAACCGACGATCGCGATGCCCTCAAGGCAAAGCTCGGCAGATGGCCCGCTATGGTCGAAGCAGGCGTTATCACTTCCGATGACTTCGAAGCAAAGCGCACCAGACTCATCTCCGATCTCGATGCGATCGATGCAGGCAATGTAGATACCCTTAAGTCCAAGATCAAGAAGCTCATGCTCCTCAAGGAGTGCGAGTGGCTTTCCGAGAGCGAACTCAACGGAAAGAAGGCAGAGATCGTTACTTCCATCTCTGCTAATTCCGATGAAGTCAACAGAATGGCTCTTCACAGAGTCGCAGTTGACGGCGGCCTTGAGACTCAGGATGAATATGATGCTGCTAAGGCTCAGATAGTTGCGGATATCACCTCTCCCGTTAACGGAGACATGGATCTGTTCAAGAAGAAGATCGAACTCCTCACCAAGATCCACGATGCTGCCATCATCAGCGACAGCGAATTTGCTGACTTCAAGTCCAAGCTCCTTGACCTGTAATATCTTATACTCAGTTTGTTTGTTTTAGCATGCAATAAGCCATGAATAAATACGATATAGGCAAACTCTGCTTAAGGTGCATGAAGATCAGCGATGAGCCCGATATATGCCCTTTCTGCGGTCATGAGAAGATCGGAGAAAAAACCTGGGCAAAAGCGCTGACGCCCGGCACCATATTAAACAATAAAATACTCATCGGTAATATCCTGGGTAAAGGCGGATACGGTATTACATATATTGGATTTGATCTCCTGCTTGAGTACCGTGTCGCGATCAAGGAATTCTTTCCCGAAGATCTCGTAGACAGAGCTGAAGACGGACATACTCTCGTCGTTCTCGATGAAGTCAATTCCGACAGCTATGACGAGGAAACCCAGGCTTACCTGCGCGAAGCAAGGATCCTTGCTGAATATTCCAAAAATCCCGGCGTAGTTTCCATCAAAGACCTGTTTTATGAAAATAATACAGGTTATATCGTTATGGAATACCTCGAGAACGGTAATCTGTTCAAATTTGTCGACGGACACGGCGGATGGCTTTCATCCGACAAAGCTCTCAATCTCATAGAGCCCGTTATCGACATTCTCGGTGACCTGCATCAGTCAGGTCTCATTCACCGCGATGTCTCTCCCGACAATATAATGATCGATAAAGACGGTTCCGTTAAGCTCATCGACTTCGGCGGTTCAAGAAAAGCCGGCGCCAAGGCTAAACAGGAATTCCTGGGAAAATGGGGATTTGCTCCTCCGGAGCAGATGTTTTCACGTGTTTCCGAACAGGGGCCCTGGACCGACATCTACGGAATCTGTTCCACACTCTACTATCTCGTGACCGGTGATATTCCACAGTCAGCTATTGAGCGTGAAGAAAACGATCTCATAACACCGATAAACAGCTATAATATCGATCTCGATCCCGGTATCGGCGAAGCCATTATGAAGGGACTCTCAATGAGACCCGAGGATCGTCAGCAGACGATCGATGAACTCTATTTCGATATCTACGGTTTCAAGCGTGCAACCAAACAGTCCCATGCACAGGAAGCCGTTGCGGAGCGCAGAGTCATCGTTATGGATCATGACGGCAGAGTCTGGTTCGGTTCATATCCCATGAACGAGCTTCCTCCCGAAAAGATCACCAGCGATATCGAGTGTGCGGAATACGACGAAAACAATACCGCTATCGTTAATGAAGAGCGCTATTACCGTCTTCCTATGTACAGGGATTCCAAGAGCCGTGATTCATCCGGATTCCTCAGCAAATTCAATCTTAAGCATTCGAGAGTCAAGGACGGCTATAAATACTTCAAGTACAATGCGATCCCCTGGAGAGTCGTTAATGATTCAAAGGGCCGCACAACTCTCATAAGCGAATATATTCTTGATTATCTTCCTTTCAACGGCACATCATATCTTCGTATGTCCGACAAGGATATAGTCAAGATAAAGTCAGAGATCTATTGGGGCACTTCCAAGTTAAGAGCATGGCTGAATTCCGTATTCATAAATATGGCATTCTCGGCACAGGAGAAGATCAAGCTCCACTACACCAAGATCTCCACTCCCACTTCCGCTCTTGATGACAGATACACCAACGATAAAGTTTACATTCCTTCACTGAATGAGCTTTATTACGGCTTTGACAGATCCAAGGATTCGATCGACCGTACAAAGAAGAATTCCGACAATGTATATTGTAAGGCGCCCGTATCCCAGTACACCGCTTCTCTTCCCAGAGATCCGGATTTCGTACCCTGCTTCGGTCTCCGTTCAAGAGGCGAATTCTCCGGCGACAAGTCCTATATCGCCAGCGAAGATGCATACGGACAGCTTATCGGCCGTGACGGTCCCCAGAACTGGATGCTTAATAAGCGCTGCGGAATAAGACCCGTTATATGTGTCAGCAGTGATTCCATAAAACGTATTTCTTAATGAGGTTTTTTTAATTACATGTCCACTTACGCAATAAGTGATCTTCACGGTCATTTCAGCACGTACAAAAAGCTCCTCGAGAAGCTTAAATTCTCAGAGGATGACTTTATGTACGTTGTCGGTGATGTTGTCGACAGAGGCCGTGACGGAATCAAGATCATACAGGACGTGATGAGCAGGAAGAATATGGAAATGTTCCTGGGAAATCACGAGCTTATGATGATAGATGCCATTGATTTCATGAGAAAGAATGAAAAATACGGCATCCTGAAAAAATCAGACCTCGGAGAAGCTTTTACTCCCGTAGATCTCTGGTTCCATCCCGCTAACGGCGGAAAGACGACATACAATCAGTTCGTTAAGCTCGAAAGAAAAGAACAGGACAAGATCATCCAGTACCTTAAGAGCCTCAAACTGATCAAAAGAGTTCATGTAGGCGATACCGATTACCACATCTCCCACTCCTATTCCGTGGGTTACAAATTCGGGAATGAACTCCTTTACAAGGATGCGCTGATCGACGCCGAATCGGTTGTCTGGGATTCACTTCTTGATGACAGACCGCCCATAGACATGCTCGAATATGACTGGTTCGCATATCCCGATGACACTTACATCGTTGGCCATGTATTTACACAGCGCCTCGGATGCATGGACGAAAAGGGACGCGGTCAGATCTGCAAGATCAAAAGACGCGGCGGCATCAAGGTCATCGATATCGACTGCGGAATGGCTCTCAATTCAAAATCCAGCCGCCTCGGGTGCTACCAGCTCGATGAAGGCAAGGAAATATACGTAACCTATAAATAAATCAAAGCCTCTGACATATGTCAGAGGCTTTTTAAATGTGATAATAATATATTTCAGTAATTTTACCTTTATAACCGCCTGGATAAACCCACTTTGCATTAAGGGTTATATTCGATCCTGACGGTATGCTCTCCGGGCTCGAGGTCAGGAATCGTAAGGAGCGCACCGGCATATTCGGAGGTAATGACCTTCACGTCATCGACATAGGCCTTGAAACAGACCGAATATGGAATGGTGAAAACAAGGTCATTCCTGTCTGAATCGGTTACATATATATGACCTATGACCGTTCCTCCGCTTACCGAATCAGCTATAAACCTTCCTTCAGAGATCTCAGCATAAACTTCATCAAGCTTCTCCGGGTTCAGGGAATACAGATAGGCTTTCCTGTCTTCACCGTAATCATAGATATCAAGAACATAATCTCCGTCTTCATTGAAATTACCCAGATATATATTGGAGGCCCTTTGATATCCGTTGAACTGTGATATTCCTCGTTCGTTCAGAACCACACTGATATATTCCGTATGGTTCTTGGCATCGTAATCGAGTTCGGATTCATACAGAAGCTCGAAGTTCAGATAAAGATTCCTTCCGATGGGAGGAGCAAACTCGAGAGTCTTCAGGGGCATCGGGGTTATGACGTAATTTCCGTCATCGTCATACATCTGAACTCCGTCAATAACCTTTTCGGTTTCGGAATAATCAAAGGTTTCATATACGGCTGCCTCTTTTCCAAGAACCGAACTTATGAAACTGTTCTGGTTGGCAAAGGGATCAGTACCGAAGCTGCAGGTATCATCACAGGCAAGGTACCCGACTCCCAGTGAATAAGGATTGCGGTAAAGGCTTGAAAAACCGTTCGAATATATGAACTCGTATCCGTATTCCGGCTTGGTAAAATACAGCTCATAATCGACTCCGAGGATCATATCTGTAACTATATTCGATCCCCTGTCACATGCCTTGTAATGATACTGAAGTATGCCGAGTTCCTTGTAAAGCCTGAGCATATCGGAATTATAGGATGAGGAAAAATAATCCATTCCGTTAAAAGAAAGAAGCATCGGATCGTTGGAAGTAATTTCTATATCCTTATTGATCCTGCAAAGAGATACACCCTCCCGTTCAATTGAAGCATCGTAATCCTGAGCATATCCGATGATATCGGCCATCATATCAATGAGCTGAACATATGACGATCTTGTGGAATCAGGATACTCACCGTAAACAGCGGATGTGTTCTTATATCCGTTGAACACAAGCAATGCGGCAATAACAAGGGAGCCTGCAATACCTATGGGCAGATAAGCCCTAGCCGGTACCCTGCCAATTATCTTTGAGAGAGGCAAATCTCCGGCTGTTTCCGACTCCGCATCCTTCTTTCGGGTAAATACCCTTGAAGCGAGCAGGATAATGAAGAATACGAAAAGGAAGGCGAACCTGTGCGGATAAGCTACGGGGTCCCTGAACATATGCCATACACGGTACAGGGGTCTGAACATAAAGCTCAGGATAAAAAGCGCAATGACCGCGATGGAGCATACGGTATTTGCCTTCTTTTTTCTTCCTTTGACAAGTCCGAGGATACCGATCACGAACACGATAACGGTGAAATAGATCGCGGGAGCGCCCTCGCTGTAAAGAGAACCGAAATGTCCGCATACGAACTGCTTAAGAAGACCGGGCAGCGAAGTCACAATAAATGAACCGTTGGAATAAACACCCGAATCGGCACTCTTTCCCTGTGCAAGCTCCTTAAGAACGGGTAAAAGCAACGGAGAAGCAAGGAGGGCTCCGAATATCGAATAGAATACGAAATTCATGAAGCGAAGGCCCATATCCTTATAGTCAGGTTTTTCGGACATATTCTCTGTGAGAATGAAGAACGAATACATGATAAGGAAAATACAGACCATGTATGCGGAATAATAATGAAAATACATGCAGAGGGCAAGGCATACCGAATAGGCAATTCCTCTTTTCGCAACATTATTCAGCTCAAAATTTGACTGGATTATGCTCCTTGCCTCTTCATTGGTCCTCATACCGAACTTAGCCCCGACATTGATGGGAGGCTTGCTCTTTTCGGGAGCTGTCCTGAGAAGTGTTTCAAGGAATATGCAGATGAGGGGAAGCATATACATACTGTCGAGGTACATCGGAAGCAGGAAAAAAGAAACCGCAGCCGAACTCAGTGCATAGCAAAGGCTGAGAGTCACATTAGCTATACCGTTCTTTACCTCCCTGTATGACATAAAAATCGAAAAAGTGGCAGCTATGGTGCCGCATTTAAGAATATCGATCAGCCAGATGGCATCGGGAAGCTTGCGTACATCAAAAAGCAGGGTGAGCAGTGAAAAAGGCGATGCAAGGTAATATGCAAACATCCCGAGATAGGGTGTTCCGAGAGATCCCATAAATGTATATATATATGAGCCTCCGTCTGAGAAAACTGACTTGAGCGATGAATAAAACGAAACAAACTGCTCAAGCATATCGAATACGAGGAGCGTTCTCTCCGATCCCGGATATATACCCGATAACGCAAAAATCACGGCTGCAAGAATTGTAGCCGTGATAAATGAGATAACTGAATTCAGAACATATTTTTTCATCTGTGCTTTTTCCTTACCGCAATCATAAATACTCCCGTAATAACGAGAAGTCCGAATACCATCCATCTGATCAGTCCCCTGGTGACAAGCCAGTGTCTGAACGAATTATCGGAATTCAAAGGAGCAGGTCCGCCCGAGTCGGCTCTTAAAGTAACCTCGGAAGAAATGATATCGGAATCGCTCAGTGCGGAACCTGTTGAATACAGTGCAAAGGGACTGAGGTGATAGGTTGTAAATCTGGCGAATTCTTTTCCGTTGGTATTCACCACGGATACGGGAATATCCTCCAGCTGTCCGTTCCTGTCGACGGTCAGAACGACAAGCTTATCACCGGAAAGACCTTCGGGAATGGGTATCGCTATCTCAAGTCCCTGGTTTCCCAGCTTATCGATCGAAATACCGGAAGCATCCCTGAGCGTGATATCATATATCACTCTGTCACCGAGTGAATAATTCGAAAGGAATCCCGAAGCACGCTCTAACGCTCTCTCCATGACCGCCGATTCGGCAACCTCGCCGATCGTCATAACATAGGGTCTGTCGGCTCCGTCCAGATATGCAAGCACGCCCTCGGTTCCGTTAACGGTAACACCGGCATTATCCTTATCTTCCGAAGAGGACCTGTAAGATATATTTGATAATCTCCTGGTGCTCTCTTCACAGGTGATATTGAGTCCCACTGCCGTACCGAGATCGTCGAAAGCATCCACACCGACATTCTTGATCCTGTCGGGAATATCCTTTACGGAGATTCCGGTTCCCATAAATGCCCTGTCGAGGATCTCCTCTTCATTTCCGCCAAAGGAAACCTCTTCAAGCGAGGTGCATCCCATAAAGGCTCCTTCACCGATGCTTATGAGGGAATCGGGAAGAGCCAGGGTCTTTATCGTAGTATTTCCTTTGAATACCTCAGCTGCAATGATCCTTACGCCGTTCGGAATGGTCACATTTGAGCCTGTACCCCTGTAAGCGATCAGTGCTCCGCCGCTTACCAGGAAGTCACCGTTCGAGGCATTGAGTCTGTTATCGAGCTGGTTGTTGATCCCTCCCGTACCGGAAAGGAAATCCTCAACCCAGGGTGTCTCGGAGAATGCGAACGGCTCGATCTTCTCAACGGTTGTCGGGAGCTGGACATCGAGAAGCCTGTCACAATGATAAAAAGCACCGTAATCGATGGTCTTAACGCCTTCGGGAAGAGTCACCGATATGACCTCTGTTCTGGAAAAAGCAAACTGTCCTATCTCGTGAACTCCGGAAGGAAGGCTCATATTGGTCAGATCATCGGACATATAATATGCCTTATCGGCAACAATGCCGGAATCAACGATCGTGTATTTGGGTATGGTAGATGAATAGGTGATCCCGGGATCGGCATGGTCGGAATGAACAGCTTCGTTCTCTGCAGCCTGGATATCACTTCCGTTAATTACATGCATGGATGAGTTATCCATGAAAACAACGGCCGTGTTGCCGACTACATGAGTTTCCCCGTAGATATCGGTATTCTGGTTAACGGCAACCGCGGTATATGTTCCGTCGGGACGCTGGGTGATCTCGAACTCGGTTGTATAAGCTCCCGGTTCACCGTAAGGATCTGTCTCGTCTATAACCTCCGTGTCACCGTTTCCCGATACGTCTTCATTCTCAGGTTCATCATGGGTCACTGTCTCATCGATGACATCGATCATTCCGGTATCTTCATAGATCGTGAACTTTGACTGTCTTACATAGAAGCCCTGGGCATATCTCCATGCATACGAACCCTCGGGTGCAAAGATAACAAGCTTGTAACATCCGTCGAAAGCACTTTCATGGATATCTCTTGTATGTTCTGTGAAGGTTACGGCTTCAAGATTGACGTCATCCTCGAAAGCATAGATACCGACCGACTTGATATTGGCAGGAATGTTAACTGAAACAAGACCCATGCAGTTAGCAAAGACGAAATCATCAATCTTTGTAAGGCCTGAGCCGATGTTGACACTCTGAAGATTATCGCAATCCCAGAATGCATATTCATGGATTTTCTTTACGCTGTTCGGAATGGTTACGGTACGAATGCGGTCATTATCCCTGAATGCATCCGTTGCGATCTCGATAACGGTATTAGGGATGACTACATCAGTCGCACTGCCGTTATAAGAAACAAGCGTACCCGACCCCGTAATAGAAAACTCGGGGACGGATGCAGCATCCGCCCCCAGAGGAGGAAGCTGCATCACGAGTAAAGCGACTATTATCAGGATCACTCCCAACAGCTTTCTGATTCTTTTCATCTAAAGTTTCCTTTAACAACCTGTAACTTTAAGACTTGATGTTTTGGATCTTATCTTCTTCTCGGTCCGTTTCCGGTATTTGCCTTTACGGGCTTTGCTACCTTCTTGTCCTTCATAACGAAGAGGATGATGGAGATGGCAAACAGAGCGATGGAGAAGAACCACTTCGGGTGGATGGGATCCGCAGTCTTGGGTGTATTGTCAAGTCCGGTTCCCGTTCCGCTTCCGTCACTTCCTGCGGTCATCTCAACTGTATTTACATAGATGACATAAGGTGAGAAGTGAGTACATGTGAAGGTTACGCAGGACACACCGTTAATGGTCGTGAATCTCGCATTGAGAGGATCGATCTCATTATTGGTGATGACCGCAACCTTATTGTTGGCGGCATATCCTACCATCGAATCGGGAAGAGGTATCGTGATCGTAATGGTAAGACCCGAAGTATCTGTTATCTGGGTTGTTCCCGCTGCATCATAAAGGCTTATATCAAACGGGAAGTAAATAATGTTATCAAGTGTTCCGTACTTCTTGAGCAGAGCATCGAGGACGAGCTTATTTGCCGTCTGGCTCTCGGTGATCTTGATCGTGAAGTTGTCGGTGGAACCGTTTACGGTAGCCGATACGACACCGGTATTGGAAAGACCGTTCTTGTCGATGACCACGGTGGTTCCGCTGCTTCTGGGAACATTTCCGGTTGAAGGCCAGTAATTGGTATTTCCTCCGCCGTTATTTCCGCCTGAACCGTTTCCGCCCGATCCGTTATTGCCGTTTCCTGAGGTTGCGGCTACAAAATTAGCGGTTACGGTGACATTTTCCGAAGGCATAGTAACTACGGTAGCTGACATTGCCTTGGATGCGATGGGTGCGGTCGAAGGTGAAATGGACCAGTTTCCGAATGCCTTGCCGTTGCCGGGCTCGTTAGCCATTATGACAACGCTTGCACCGGCGATATAGCTTCCGGATCCCGAACCGTTTACAACAGTCAGGGTATAGTAAGTAGCATTACCATTGGATCCGCTTCCGTTATTACCGTTGTTATTTCCGCTGCCCTCTGAAGGATTGCCCTGTGAACCGTCATTAGCCCTGTACTGTGCTACGGTCACGGTATCCTTAGTGATGTTTGTAAGATCACCGCTCCATCCGATGAAGGTATATCCGTCAACTGCGGGTGCCTGGTATGAAGGCGCAGCCTGTCCGTTCTTGACGGTTGTGGTAAAGAGAAGTGTCGATCCGTCAAAGGAATAATAATTTACCTTCCAGGAGCCTGCGGGAACATCGCTTATATCGGCATAGAATCTGGTGTCTGCGGTAATGTTGGTAATGTCTCCGCCGATCCATCCTCTGAAGTACTCATCTTCTCCTATCCTTGACATTACATCATTGAGAGGAGCTTCCGAAGCCGCACTCTGACCGTCGGAAACATAGCAGGTCTTAAGGAGTGTGGTATAACCGCTGTCGTAATAGAACGTAACGGTGTGCTTGTTATAATCATCGGGCTCGGTCTCATAAACGGCATAGCAGCTGGTGTTATCGCCGATAGCCTGATATGAAGGACTCCACTCTTTGAAAATATAACCGGTACGTCCGTGAGGAGTGGGAGGAACCGCATCGGATCCGGAAAGGACAGACTGGGTAGCTCCTACCTGAGCGTACGCATTGGGTGAAGCATCGGTGTAATCGAAGAACTTGACATCGAAATACTCTACCTTCGGTGCGCTGGTAACAGTGTAGTTATTTCTGGTTCCGTACTTGTAGAAATAACTGTCCTCGGGTGCACAGATGGTAACACTCGAATTGGTTGCATGGTCTCCGCTCTGAGTCGAAGGATCCCAACCGGTGGAGGTCATATGATCGAGTGCATTAACATCGATTATGGTAAGATACTGCGTACCTTCGATATATTCAACGGAGCTTCCGTCGAATGCATAATCGCTGAGGGTATCACAGGTGTAAGGAAGCTTAACGTTTCTGAGATCGGTGGTATCCTCGAAGCAGTTGGTAGGGATCTCATCGATAAGCGACTTGGTAAGATCGACTTCCCTGATTCCCTGCACCTCAGAAAATGCTTCCGGACTGATAGCGGTAATTCCGGAGGTCTCGGTCGAATTGATATAAGGACCGCCGTTCCTGGGCTCTCTTCTGCCTTCGAGACACTCTATCAGAACGGTCTTATTACCGTTTGAATCTGTCGAATAGATGATCGAGCTGTCACAGGTGTAACGGGGATTGCCGTTAAACTCGACATTTGCAAGGGACTCACATCCTCTGAAAGGAGCAACACCCATGTTGTTGAGATTATCGGCAACATTTACATCCTTAAGAGCCGTACAGTCTTCAAAAGCATGCTTTTCGATGGACTGGATGCCGCCGTTAAGAGCAACTGTCTCAAGAACGGGACAACCTGTGCAGCAATGATCCGCGATAGTGCCGACGGTGCTGAGAGTGGTGAATGTCTCAAGGGCCGCATTATCGCCGAACGCATTCTCTCCGATGCGGCTGATCGGGCAATATGCTTCAAAATCGGTCAATCCGTCACAATCATAAAATGCTCCGTCCTGGATATTCTTCTGGTGATCGCCCATCAGTGTAACGGCAAGAAGATTAGGGGATCCTGCGAAATCGGACTTATCGGGATCGATGGTGACAACGGGAGGACAAACATCTCCGTTATCATCGGATGCGGTAGCGGGTGCCGAAGTGGAATACTCCGCTTCAATCTCATCAATGCCGTAGAGGGTTACCTCCATAGCATCGCCGGCAAGGTTGGTCTTGCTATGGAACAGGCCGTCCTTGATCGCATCGACTCCGAGAGGAACGATCAGGTTCTTGGTTGCATTAAGGAATGCAATCTGATCCTCGGTAGCCTGTCCGGAAGTGTAATCATTTTCGGCATCATGAATAGCGTTTTTCTGCTCAAGAGTCAGATATGAGGTTCTGGGATTGGCAGGATCACAAAGTTCGGATGTTGAGGACTTAATGGGGAAATCTACAAGTGTGGCTTTTCCGCTTGTTCCGGTTGCGGAATCAAGGACAAATTCGATCTCCTGGCAACTGGGATAACCTGAAAGGAACCTTGCAAATGAAGGCGACTGGGAAGCATTATTGAATCTTCCGCTGTAGCTCATCGCATACTGATAAGGTGTTGCGGCCGAATCAATGGTACCGACGAAATAAAGCTGTATCTTGGGTTTGTTTGCTTCGGTCATATGAGCCGAATCATATAATACGAATGATCTTCCGTCTATCGTAAGTGTATATTCACCGCTTGAGTTAAAAGTAATACCGGATTCCGATCCGTGTGTGGTCGTATCCTGCGTCAAAAATGCCCTGTCTCCGATACGTACGGTATCGGATTCAAAATATACATACTGAAGGTTATGGCAGCCCTTGAAAGCTTCCTCGCCGATCTCCTCAAGAGTTGAAGGAATGGTTACCATTACAAGAGTGCAGATATCGGTAAACGCACGGGGACCTATCGCCCTGATATAATTCGGACCGATATAATCGGGAAGGCTGAGGGTATATACGATACCGTCTATGTTACAGTTTTCAAGCTCATTATTGCCGTTGACAAGATAGGTGGCGGTACCGCCGCCCTCTTCGGTTATAGTCTTCTCATAATACTGCGTGGGAAGATAATTATATGCGATCTGATGTTCCTTACAGGTCTGGTGAACACGTCCCCACTTTGCTTCTGGAGACAGCTGAACGGCAGAACCGGTCTCCACACCCGCCATATAGAAATTGGGAGTTAAGTCGCTGAGGAACTGATCAAATGTAAGTGAAACGTTATCTTCTCCGCCACTGTATGCTGCGGTCTCTTCATTGTCATCAATGAAGTCCATATCCGTATTATGGGTGATGATCCTCTCAAGAGCGTAGCAATTCTTGAAATTGGAGATGTTGACATCTCTTTCGGTGTAATACTCGGGGAATTCGAGTTCGGTAAGATCGCTGCATCCGAAGAACACACCGTTTCCGAGATATCTGAGTGCGGACGAAGCAACATCGGTACCATAGAGTACACAGCTTGACATATGTCCGCAGTTCTGAAATGCTCCGTCACAGATAAGAACTACCGATGTGGGAACGGTGAACGAAGAAAGCGTTGTACAGTTCTTGAACGCATAAGCTCCGATTACCTGAAGATTGGTATTGGGAGGAAGAACGATCTCGTTCAAGCTGGAACAGTATTCAAATGCATGATTTCCTATCGCACTCAGACCGTTTGAGAACGAAAAGCTCTGAAGACCTGTGCAGGCATAGAAAGCATAGTCACCGATACCGTTCAGGTTATCACCGGTATTGAGATGCATGATATTACCGTTACCGGAAAAGATGCCCTGCGAGGAATCGCTGATCTTCTTGATATGGATATCGCCCGAAGAATCAACCTCGATGTACTGGTTTGCAATGAATCTTACGGGTGCGTTGGATATTCTCTGGTGAGCCTGGTCTGTTCCGACCTGTGTAAGATGTGAAGGCTGGGTTGCGGAAAACTCATTGGTGTAGTCGGTTCCGGGCCTCATATCGGTAGTGTCGAACCAGAAAAGATTCTCATCGGCGATACCTGCCCAGTCCGAACGAGCCGATGCATAGCAGGGACGATATGCATACTCGGTATGTGATCCGCTTACATTACCGGACAGATCGTAGTCGGTAACAGTCTTCGTCTCTTCATAGAAAAGGTAATTACCGGATTTTCCTACGGCAACATTGGCTGCGGTTGATGATCCGTCATTGGTATTGTATGCAAGATACGCATCTACGGTATTGGGAATGGTAAGCTCACCGTTGGGAAGGGATCCCGGAGTATTATACTTAAGGATAAATGCAAACTTCTCATTTCCGTCCTCATTCTGGCGGCCTTCCATGGAAACATAAGCAAACTGATAAAGGCTGTCCTCACTTGTATAGACGGTGACATCGGTGATATCATCCGGATTTCCCGAAGAAGCAACCGGCTTGATAAAAGGAACCGATGTGCTGGGAGCCGTAAGAAGCGTATCAACGGTGGATTTTCTGGCGTCACCGGCAGCAAGCCCCGAAGCACTTCCGAGCTCATATCTGAGATCATAATCAGGGGCGTCCGTGAAGGTAGCCGCCTCGGTAGAACCACCCTGATAACTGGTGGTGGGAATGGCTGCCACTATAACACTGGATGCGAGGAAAAGCGCACCTA
>JAEEGK010017056.1_pt1 | contig 15881 bp, 6 predicted proteins | sample 8958771 | NCBI WGS metagenome assembly JAEEGK01 (sample SAMN16246547, study PRJNA631951) | gut metagenome | biome: gut microbiome; feature: rumen; material: SC-attached | host: Bos | place: Iran: Karaj | collected 2018-10
GACCGACAGCACTGTTGTTGCGGCGGCGTTACAGTTGCAGGGACGTCTCATAGACCCTGTTTATGTCACCAAAATCTGCGACGATTACGATTACCTCAGAGTCCCGACGTTGTTGTTCGCCGATGCTCACACCGACCGCCACGACACCGCGCACCACAAATTTGCGGCACGGTTTTATTGCCATACGTTTTTCAAAAACAACGAATATTTTGGCAATTTTGTGAAGGGATACACGTTGACGGGGTATCATTTGCAGCCGGAATTTTCGTACAGTCCCAACCGAAAACTCAAAGTGCAGGCTTTGTGGGACGTTTTGAAATACCACGGTTACGACAAATTTTCCAAAAACAAACCATATTTCCGCATTGTTTTTCAGCCGACAGAAAGTTTCAGGCTGATTTGTGGTTATCTTGATGGCAATGTGCGGCACGGATTGATAGAACCTATCTATGACCCGGAGCGTTACCTCACCGCCGAGATGGAGAACGGTCTGCAAATCAACCTTTCGCGCCCGCATTACGGCGGCGAATTGTGGTTGAATTGGGAAAAAATGATACTTTGGGGCGACCCGTGGCAGGAGCGGCTTGTGGTTGGTCATTTGTCAAAATTTCACATCGCTGACAAATATCGTTTTAAGGCGGACGTTTTGAGCGAATTTCTCGTGGCGCACCGTGGAGGGCAGATAGATTCGTGCGACGGACAGGTGCAGAGCCTTTCCAACGCCGCCGCCGGTATGGATTTGCATTGGATTGGCAATGGCGGCGGATGTTTCCGTCAACTGAGCGTCAGGGCGATGGCTGTTGGTTATCACGCCATCGACGAAACTCCCGACCTGCCGTGGACTGATGGTTGCGGCACGTTTGTAAAAGCGCATTTGAGGTTGGCGGATTTTGGATTGACGGCGGGGCATTGGTTTGGCTATCAGTTCGTTAACTTCCGTGGCGACCTTCTCTACACGGGTTGGGCAATCGCCCCCGTAAACAACCGCGCACACCGTTATATGACGTTTTTCGGCGGGTATTATTCCAAGCGTTATTTTGACGACACCTTCGTACTCCGCACCGGCGTTGACGCTTGGTACGACCTCGCAACGGGCAACCTCGAATACGCCTATATGTTGAGTATGGCGGTGAATTTTGTGAAGGCGTTCAAATAATCATCAAATCATAAATCATAAATCATAAATCATCAAATCATCAAATCATAAATCATCAAATCAATAAATCAACAAATGATAAAACTTCTCCCTTGGTCGTTGGACTTGAAAGACATCCTTGTAACGATGTGCAACACCGTTGACCGCAGTTACCTGTCGGATCGCTTGCCTGACCCTTACACGGTGTCGGATGCCGTGTCGTGGCTTGGCTACATTCAGGATTCCGAAAAAAATGGTACGGGAATTTTTCGCGCCATAGAAGTGGATGGTAATGTTGCCGGGTCGATTTCGGTGGAGCGCAAGGGCGATGTTTACAGGATAGACGGCGAGTTGGGCTATTATCTCCTTACAACATATTGGAACAAGGGCATTATGACCCGCGTCATCGGCGATTTTGTACCGATGGCGTTTGCCGCCCTCAATCTTCGCCGCATCTCCGCCAATGTCTTCTCGCCCAATATCCCTTCCGCCAAAGTTTTGGAACACAACGGCTTCCTGCACGAAGGCACGCTGAGGAATGGCGCGATTAAGAATGGGAAGGTGATGGATGTGATGGTGTGGGGAAGGTGTATGGCCTGAAATAATTGTCCCAGCCCCATCGGGGCTTTATTTGCGACGGATAACAATACCATCCTTCGGAAACTAAGTCCTGAAAGGACGTTATATAAAAGTCGGGGTGTGTTAACCCTCGAGATTTTTAATAAAAAAACGGACGGCAAATTTTTTCGCCGTCCGTTTTTATAGTGATTGTGAGTAGTTCAAACAGAGGAATTACTTGCGTTCCCAGTCGGTGATTATGAAAAACCTTGCATCAATTCGTGTTTTGATATCACCATATTGGCTACTTTTTACAACAGTGGCAAACATTGCAACATTTCTACCGTCTGCAAGTTCATATACCGCATAATATGGCATCCAGTAACCAATACCATACAGCCAATCACCCTTTTCATTTGAATAATAAGGGTCATTATTCACCCATTTGTCAGAGCCAAGACCAATGGCTGCAACTTTGAGATTTTTGAACTCAGGGTGTTCTGCTTTGTCCCATCCTGCATTCGGGCGGGACGACTCGAAGTTCGTAACTTGGTTGACTTCGTATCTGTCCGTCCATTTTACGTAGTCTTCCAACTCTTCTGTTGTGATAGAGCCGTATCCTGTTGCGAGGGCTGCTGCCTGTTCATCCGAGACCAAAACGCCAAAATAGACGTATGCAACGAGCAATGGACTTACTTCGTCTGCAAATTGGCCGACTACATTTCTGTTGGAGTTGCTTGCTTTCATTGTTGTTACGCCGCCAATTACCTTGCCATCTTTCTTGACTTTGAAATTGGGGTATGTTGATTCTTCAACTGTCAACTTGCCCAACTTCGGCGATTCAAACGAACCATCGTTACTCATCGAACCAACCGAATTGCCAAGGTGGCTTGTTACCGCTCCTGTGTTGGGGTCGATTTTATAGACGATTTGCTGTCCATTGTTGTCTTTCTGATTGAAGGTGATTGTGAGAGTCGTTGGGTCAAACGAGCCAACTGTGGCACCTTGCATCGTGAATGCGATTGGCTTGCCCTTCTTCTTTTGTTTGGGAATCTTTGCTCCCTTCTGTGTAGCGAGGTCTTTGGCTGCGCCAATAAGACCGCCCAACTGTGCCTCGGCATTGAAGTTTGTTCCAAGCATAATGACCATCAATGCCACCAATGCTTTGAGAATTGTTCCTTTTACTTTCATTGTTATGTTGTTAATGTTAGTGAAACATAGTTATGTTGTCGATTGCAAATTTAAGACCTAACTATCAGATTAACAACACTTTGCTGTTAGAAATTATTTAACACTACTGTTGGAATTTTTAAGACTCATCTGTTGAATTTGATATTACACTATCCATATAATCCGCCAATTCGTTGAAGAAATTGTGTTTTAATGTGCAGCTTATTCTGCGCAAAAGGTCAACTTCTACAAACTGCCTGTCAAATATATAATAACAATTGGTACGTTCGCATTTCACTTTGCGTGCCAACCACGCTACGGAACGTTCCTGTCGGTCGAGTTCCGCACGGATTAGATGACCCATATGAAATTCTTCGTCCATAGTAGTGTGATTTTTGGGGCATCACACCTTATATTAAGCACATAAAAAAGGGCGTGTAACCGTTTCTTTCAACTGTGCTTATCTGGTCAGACGGTATTCCCCAACACCTTGTTACACTAATAAGCACGAAACGGCTCACGCCTTACGACGTGAACCTTCCGCATCGCTTATTCTCGTGTAACTTATTTTTGGGGGGGATTTTTCTGACCGAGAATAAAGGCGTAAGCCTGATGGTTAATATTTTATTTTTTTATGGTGCAAATGAAAGATTTATGATACTGCAAAATCGAAACAAAAAAACGGACGGCAAAAATCATTCGCCGTCCGTTTTTTCAATTCGTATAATCAAGGAGTTATTTCTTAAAACTCCACCAATCCAACCTTACTTCGCCATTTGCTTTCTCAAATGTGATGTACAAATCGTGTACGCCTTTTGCAAGTGCGGGTGCTACTTTGGTGGTTACAGCCTTGTACTTCTCTACGCTGCCGGTGGGTTTTACGAGTACTTTGCCGATTTCTGCGCCGTTGGGCGAATCGAGGCGGAGCGAGATTTCAACGCTGCCCGTCGCAGCCGCAGTGATGGAGAATGAGGACGCGCCGTTTGCGAAGTCAACACCACGCACGCGGATGTATTCGCCGTCGTTCAGGTCGTTGACATACATATTGCGCTTGCCGGTGGAGTAGGGCATATCGGCAACTACGCCGGTATTTTCGATGCCGATTTTGGCGGTTTTGAGACCGTAACCCCAAGCCATCGTCTCGGCTTCTACGCGGCGGAAAGGATTCAACCATTGAACTTGCTTAACAGGCTCTTGGTCAAGCCAGTAGGGAACTTCCTTGATAGTGCCGTCGGGATTGTATTGCATCTCCGTAACAGATACTGAACGACGCTCGTGATGCTCCTGAATGTCGATGTGCATCAGGTCATAACTCTGTCCGAAAACGTAGGTCTTGCCCTTGAAATCAGCAATGCCGGGATGATTGCCACGGTCGCGGAATGTCGGGCGCATAATGTAGCCGGTGCTTTTCCAAGGTCCAGTAGGACTGTCGCTCATTGCATATCCGAGAGCCTCGGGGCAGCAAGTGGACGCAAAACCGAGGTAATACTTGTCGCCGCGACGATAAAACCACGGGCCTTCCTGATAATTTTCAATGTGTGGAAGTTGTACCACGCTGTCTTTCAGCGAAATCATATCATTGTTGAGGCGGGCGTAGAATGTGTGGGGATTGCCCCAATACATATAAGCCTGTCCGTCCTTGTCGGTATATACAGACGGGTCGATGTCGTACCAGTGATTTTGATTCCAATAGAGCGGCTTGCCGAGCGGGTCTTTGTAAGGACCGTATGGCGAATCTGCAACCAAAACTCCGATGCCGTGTCCGTGCAAGGGGGCGTAGAGATAATATTTGCCGTTGCGCTCCACTACTTGGATAGCCCATCCGCCATTGTCGCGGCTGCGCCATTCAAAATCTTTGAGCGATGCGGGTGCGCCGTGCTCTGTCCAATTGACCATATCGGTTGTAGAATAGAGCAACCAATCGTACATAAAGAATCCGGCAGAACTCCTTTCATTTGGGTCAACGATGTGTTCGGGCGATGCGTCGTGCGAACAGAACAGGAACAGCGTGTCGCCAATTACGAGCGGCGAGGGGTCGGCTGTAAACTTGGTCTGGAATATTGGCATATTGCATTGCTCGATGCCGCGCATCTGCCACCAGTCGAGGTTGAAGAGTTGCGGGCCTTTCCTGCCAACAAATGCAAAATATACGTCCCTTACGCCCTCAGCCTTGCCGATGAAGTCGGTGGAAAACTCCTTGAAATTCTCCCAGCCGCCTGTGCCGTCGATTTGGAGTTCGGCAACCTTTGCGCCGTGGAGGCTGTCTAAGTGAATCTCAATCTTGCCGCCGCGAAGTCCGCTTGCCGCCGATACGGTGAAAGTCCTCGGGAAGTTTTTGCCAAAATCCACCGACTGCAATTTGATGTAGTCGCCATTGTGGATTTGCGATACATAAACACCCTGATTGTCATTCTGATAGGTCTTGACGCCTGACGAGAATGCCATTGTCTCTGCCTGAACTTTGCGGAAGGGGTTGAAGTTTGCGATTGGTTTCACGCCTTCGTCTGTCGGCATTATCTTGGGGAACGAGCCGTCGGGATTGTACTTGAACTCCTCGACAGCGACGCTCCTGCCAAATCCGCCGCCCTTGGGCAGCTTGCCGGTGTGGTAGAAGAAGTACGAATGTCCCTTGTAGTCGATGACACCGCAATGGTTTGTGAATGAGTTGGTTTCGCACAAAGGCATGATTTCGCCGGCGTAAGTCCAGGGACCGGGCAGTTTATCAGCCGTTGAGTACGAAATGTGCTCGGGAACGCCGCCCGCAGCGTAGAGCAATTGATATTTGCCGTTGCGCTTGGTGAGCCAGGGGCCTTCCACGTAGCTGTCCTTGTATTTCTTGTTGGGGTCGCGCTCGTTCATCTTGGGCGAGCCGAAAGCCTCCTCCGTCATGTCGAGCCTGCCGAGGTCGCCGCTGTACGAAATCATGTCTTCGTTGAGTTTCAGGTAGTAGCACTGCGGATTGCCCCACATGAGCCACGCCTGATTGTCGTCGTCGATGAATACTGTCGGGTCGATGTGGTCCCAGCTGCCGTTTTCAAAGAGCGGTTTGCCGAGAGCGTCCTTGAAACCCTTTGTGGGATTGTCAGATACAGCAACGCCAATCGCCATGCCGCCCGAAATCTTGGAATGGGCGCAGATGTACCAATAGAATTTGCCGTTGCGGTAGATGGTCTGGGCAGCCCACGCGCGGTCGTCAGCCCACGAGAATGTCTCCAATGCCAAGGGCGATCCGTGGTCGGTGTAATTGACCATGTCGGTGGTGGAATAGACGCGCCATTCCTGCATCCAGAAGAAGTCGGCATTGTCCTCGTCGTGACCCGTATATACATAAAGTGTATCGTTGTGCACCATTGGCGCGGGGTCGGAGGTAAACCAAGTCTGAACCACTGGGTTTTGGGCATTGACGGTAGCCGCAGCCGCCATTGCCGCCAGTAATAATGTCTTTCTTTTCATATTAAGTTGTGTTTTATGTTTTTCGGGTGTAAAATTAACAACTTTTTCACGGAATTTAGAGTGAAAATGTTTCAAAATCTTTAGTAAATGTAACAAAAAACGCCTTTTCCGCGTTAATTATAGTAGCGTGCTGTTGCATACGCAGAAAAACTTGTTAATAATGAGGAAACAAAAGACCCCGAATGATAATTTTTGGTTAAATTTTTGTATTCGACCATTAAAAATTGTAAAATTTGGATTTTTATACATATTTTTGGAGAAAATTTTTAGGGATTATGGGAAGTTTTATGCGTATGATATTTACTCTTGCCGTGTTTGCAATGCCTCTGGTGGCGTATTCGCAGACCGACACCCTTCCTATCAACATGCGTGAACTATTGGACAAGTCCAACATCATCGACGACACCACTCACAATGAAAAACTCCTTATCGGCGTAGGCCATACCACCAAGAGCGTGGACGAGTTGCCAGTGACGGTGTACATCATCTCGCACGACGAAATCATCCGCAATGGCTACATCACATTGTGCGACGTATTGAAATCTGTGCCGGGTCTCAGGGTGTCGCAGCCACATTCGGGCGATTTTGGCGAGGCTTTCCTGCAGCGAGGCATGGTGGGCAATACATACACCAAGATACTTCTCAACGGCATCGACATCAAGCCTACAGCACCTACCGGCATGCCTTTGGGCGCCAATTTGCCAATCCGACAGGCAGAGCGCATTGAGATAGTGTACGGCCCTGCCGCCGCCAATTACGGTAACGATGCCTGTGGCGGCGTTATCAACATCGTGACCAAGCACGACTTCGACAAGACTTACGCATCCGCCGACGCTGTCACTGGTCCGGGAGGTTATCATTACATCAATTTTGGCATCGGCGGCAAGTTTGGACGCGGCAAGCACGTGGCTGAATATACAGTTTACGGTTGCAATCTTCGTTATGACAATATGAAGGTCACCGATTATGACAAGGACGATCTTTACAACCGTTGGAATTATTTTGCGCAGCGCGACGACGTGTTCACTTACAAGGATGCAGAGGGCAATGTTCATTCCTTTGCGCCCAACGAGATGACCGCCGAGGTCTGCAACAATATGAGGTATCTGACCCAGCTGTCGCAGTTTACCGAGATATTGGGCTACAGCGCGGGCTGGCACGGCGATGTTTCGTATCCCGATTTTGCCAAAGTGTCGCAGGAAGCGGCGCAGACGGGCATCGAGGTCAAGTATCAGGGTGTTACTTTTTCATACAATTACTTGTACCGCAAGGATTTTTCAGCGTTGGGTATGACGCCGATGTTTTTTGACTATTCAGACCCTGACAATATGATGGGCGAGAAGATATTGCGCACCGCCTTGTCGGGCGAGTGGAATTTTGGCAACCTCACCATCAATACCGTCCTTAAATACATCCGCTACCGCATGGACGAAAATTCGCAACGCCATGTCACGTATTCCAATCTTGTGCAGTACGGCTATTCGGCTGGCGACGACATCGGATTCGAGCAGTATTTCACCTATCAGCCCACCAAGTACCTCAACCTTTCGGCGGGCTTTACTTATCAATACACCGGCGTATTGCCCTACACCAACGAGACTCCTTATAAATTTGACTTCGATTCGTACCACAGCTTCGCCAAGACGGTGGATTACACCGATCCGCTGTTTGGAGATTTTGGCATTTATCCTTATACTTGCTCCAATACCGGCGCATACGGACAGGTTGTGTTTGACTGGAACAGGTTTTCAATCACCGGCGGCGCAAGGTACGACAACAATTCAATCTTCGGACATTTTGTGACGCCGCGAATTGCCGCCCTGGTCAAACTTACTGACCATCTGACGTTCCGCGCATCACGTGGTGTCGCCAATAAGATGCCATCGGCACAACAATTGTATGGTACTACTGCGGTAGATGCTTCGATTGCAGTCAATGCCGGACTCAAGCTCCAGGGCAAAGATCCGTTGCCAGATGGCGCAAAACTTATTGCATACCATCAGACGCCAGCTAAGAAACTCGACCCGGAAAAGATTGCCTCCACCGAATTTGGTCTGAGGTATTATCTCTCGGGCGACATGTACTTGGAGTTTGTGGCATATACCAACCGCATCCGCAACCCGTTGGTGCGCGACTGGTGTGCGCTTGATTCGACATTGCCTAATGCATACGTAAGGCAGGGCGTCGCCACCGAGTACAACGACACGCGCACGTACATAACGCAAAGCGCAGCCGAGGTCAAGCTCCAGGGCTACCAGCTCATCACTGTGTTGAAAGATTTGGTAAAGCCGATGCACCTCAATTTCAAGGGAGCGCTCACAATATCGGGCGGCGGCGAGGAGATTTTGGACAGCGAAGCCGGTGTTGACGATGTGCAGCACATCAGCTACATCCGCCAAGTGCCCAAATATATGTTTCAATGGTCGGTGGACTTCGATTTTCTGAAGATATTGCACTTCAGCCTCGAAAACGTCTATTGCAGCAAGTGGGCGAGGAGGTATTATCGAGGCAATGACAACAAATTTTTGTGGACGACGCCGTATTACAATTTGGACTTGATGTTTACCGTGAAGATGGGCAAGCACCTGGCAGGCTCGGTAAAAGTTAACAACGTCTTCAATACTCAGTACGGCGGTATCGACGTTAAAGATATGGACGTAGATCTCCCGTACAATCCGCAGCTATTGCGACAGCTCAGGTTTGTGCTCACATACGAGTTCAAGTGATGAGGGTTGCAAGTGGAGAGTTAAGGGATTAAACTATATATAAATATGATGCTAAAAAGGTTGACAGCAATTTTGATATTGACCGTGGCGGTTTGCATGGGCGTGGAGCTCAAGGCGCAGACCCCTGCGGAGGTGCTGTCACGTGCCGATAGCATCGCCGAATTGGCAAGGGTAGAGACCGACAAGTCAGTATCGGCATATCTTTACAATCAGGCTGCCTACCGTTACCTCTCTGTCGATGAGTACGACAAGGCAATCACCTACGCCGAAAAATCGCTCACAAACGCCCGCCTGTGCGAACTCAAGGATTTGATGTATGACGACAATTTGCTCCTTGCCCGCACCAATTGCAAGGTCAATGAGGCTGAATTGGCACTCTATTATTATATAGCCGCCAAGAGTATTCTCGACCGCAAGACTCTGGAAGGCTCTATAGCCGCCGCCGACATCGATACCGAGATGGGTCTTCTGTATTTTGGACGCCGCCACTACGACAAGGCGCACGAATTTTTCAAACAGGCTCACGACGTCTATAAGGACGAGGGCGTGCCCGACAAGGTGAGGCAGACCACGGGACATCTCGCTATATGTTCTTATGTAACTGGCAATTATGCTGAAGCCGCCGAACATTTTGAGAATTTGCTCAATTATAGCAAGGAGGATGACAACCGCGCCGATCAAAAACAATATATGAAACGTCTCGCCGACATTTACCAAAAGCTCGGTCAGTACGACAAGGCTCTCGATGTCAATAAGCAATTGTACGATATGTGCACCACCGACGGCGACACTCCCTCCGCACTCAACGCACTCAACAACATCGCCTACTGCCAGACCCGTGGCGGCAATCCCGACGAAGCCATCAAGATATTCAAGCAGCTCAGTTCTTTGGACATTTTTGAAAATGCCACCGACGACCAGATAGCTGGTACGTACGGCAACATAGGATTGTGTTATCAAAATTTGGGCAACATCAAGGAGAGCCTTGAATACCTCGAGAAGGCCGCAGAACTTCGCAAAAACAACAATCAGGACGCCGAATATTCGCAGGTTTGCAACATCATCGCCCTATTGTGCCTGAAAAACCGCGACCTCCACAATGCTGAGCACTGGTGCAACGAGGCTTTGGATAACGCCGAAAAGTCGGGCGACAGTCAGCTGAGAAGGGACGCCTACCAGACTTCCAACCTGTTGTTGCAGGCTAAGGGCGAATACGACAAGGCGTTGGAAGTGTATCAGGACTACCTGAGCCTCCGCGATTCGGCACAATTGCAGAAGTTGTTAGCCGAGCGCGAGGCAGACGAAGACCTCAGGAAACTCGAAGACGCCGAAAAACATTTTTCGGAGGAGATTGTGGATGCGGAAATCAATGAGCTTAACAGCCGTCAGCTCCAATTGCTCGCCGATGCGCAGCAACGCGAAATCGAGATGCGTGACAAGGATCTTGAAATCAAGCAGATGGAGCAAGATCGCATACAACAGGAACTCCTTCTGGAAAAGCAGCGGGCGGAAGCCATGCGCCGTGAAAAGGATATCAGCGACCTGAAGGCGCGGCAAGCCGAAGACGCCCTGAAAATGGAGCAGCAGCGAGCCAAGGAGTTGGAAGACAAGCAGAAAATCAAGGATTTGGAATCTGAAAAGCAAAAACAGATTCTCGAATTGCAGAACGAACAAAAAGACAAACAATTTTACAAACTTCTGTTTGCGTTGTTTGGTGTCATCGTGGCTGTGTTCGTCATCATCTTCATCATCGTAAGGAAGAAAAACCGCATACTCAACGAGCAGAAGGAGGAAATCATCACCAAAAACGCCGACCTCATGCACAAGAATGAGGAAATCCTCATCCAGAAGGAAAACCTCCAGATGGCCAACGACGAGATTATGAACATCAACGAGGAGCTGTCAGAGCAGAAAAGCATCATTGAGGCCAAGAATAAGTCAATCACCGACAGTATCGTCTATGCACAGCGCATACAGCAGGCTGTGAGCCCGCAGCCCGATTCCCTGAAGGAGTACAATATGGAGCACTTCCTCGTTTACCGTCCCAAGGAGATTGTAAGCGGCGATTTTTATTGGTTTTTCCACGAAGACGACACCGTAATCGCCGTAGCCGCCGATTGTACGGGTCATGGTGTGCCGGGCGCGTTTATGAGCATGCTCGGCATGTCGCTGTTCAATAAGCTTGTGAACGAGAGGAGGATATTTGACCCCGTGCAGATACTCAACGGTATGCGCGCCGAGGTGAAGCGCGCACTCCATCAGGACAGCATCTACGCCAAAAACAAGGACGGCATGGACCTTTCGCTCGTCAAAATCAATACCGAGACCCTGATGATGGAATTTGCCGGCGCCAACAATAACGGCTACCTTGTGTCGTGCTATCCCAAGGACGAGGAAGACCTCGCCCACGAGCAGTTGGAGCGGCACGAGTTTGTCAAGGAGACCCCCGACGGCTTCACGAGGCTGCACATACTGCCCGCCGACAGGATGCCAATCGGCATACATATTTGCGAAGAAAAGAGCTTCACCGTCAAGACTCGGCAGCTGCGCCACGGCGACCACATCTACCTCACTTCCGACGGATTCATCGACCAGTTTGGCGGACCGGACGGCAGGAAGTTCCTCACCGCCAATTTTAGCAAAATGTTGTCCGCAATCAGCATGCTGCCGATGTCAGAGCAGTGCGACAAGGTGATAGAGACCCACGAAAATTGGATTACCGACAAGTTCCCGCAGCTCGACGACATCATTGTCCTGGGACTCAAGGTGGTGTGACGGCGCGGTCTTTTTGGTATGATTGGAAAACACCCTAAAATTACAACAAGAATGAACCGATTGATTAAGATACTATTCACGATTATCTTGGCGGCGTCGGCTGGCATCGCCTTCCCTCAAAAAACTATCTCTGGCCGTGTGTTTGACAACAACCACCAGCCGCTCATCGGTGCGTCGGTAAGGGTGAAGGGCTCGCCCGTGATGACGCTTTCCAAATCCGACGGCTCTTACACGCTCACGATTCCACAGGGACACGAAAACGACACTGTGGAGATTCAGTACGCCGGATTCCTCGACCAGTATTTCATGCCCGGCGATTACATACACGACGTGATGTTTGAGGTGGATCAGATTACCGCCGTCGACGACATTCTCGTGAGCACACAGAAGAGGCTGCAATCGAGCATCGAAGTGCCTATCGCAGTTACCGCCATCGACCAAAACCGTCTCGACGAACTCAATACCACGCAGATAGACGAAATCAGCTGTTATGTGGCGGGTTTCAATAATATCATCCAGGGACAGAACAAGGCGGGCTACTCCATCCGAGGTGTGACGTCCGACGGCATGGAGAGTTTTTTCCAGCCGAGGATTTCGGTGTTCCTCAATGGCGTGTCGGTGTCGCGTGAGCAGGTTTCGGCAATGGAGCCGTTTGACATGGAGCGCATTGAGGTGGTCAGAGGCCCTCAAGGCACGCTCTTTGGACGTGGCGCGGAGATTGGCGCGGTGCGTTTCATCACCAAGCGTCCCGAGGATTATTTTTCGGCAAGTCTTAAGCTCAATTATGGCGGCTACAATCAGCGCGGCGCTCAGGGCTACATCAATACACCAATCAGCAGCAACGTTTCCAATAGGTTTGCATTTAGCTATGATTATCACGACGGCTACATCGACAACCTTGCCGGCGGCACTCTCAACGGCAAAAATGCAATTGCCCTCCGTAACACATTCAGCATCAACAAGACGGATGTATCGTCGTTCAATCTTATCCTTGATTATCAAAACGACAATGCCCCGGGCGTATGTTTCAAGTCGCAGAAGATAGCCCCCGAGGGCGGCGACACATCGCCCTTCACCACCGCTTACCTCAATGGCGGCAAGGATTTGGGGCTGGTGCGGCATATTGGCGGTGCAACGTTGGAATATGAACGCGACCTCAATCCCAACATCAGCATATCCAACACTTTGGGAGCGCGTGGCGGATACGCCGACGAATATTTTGACGGCGACGGCACTTACCTGCACATACTCGACGCCCGCGAAAAGTCGAGGTTGATGCAGTTTAGCGAGGAGTTCAGGTTGAATTGGAATCACGGTTCGAGGCTGAGTGGATTTTGGGGCGTAGGCGCATTGTACGAGTATTGTGAACATTATATGGACCTTCACACCGACCTCCGTCTGCTCTTCCCCGCAAGCGTAGCCCCCAAGCTCAAAGAGAATATGGCAACCCTGCCGCTGGAGGTGTCGGAGGGCGTCAAGAGTGGCATCGACGGCTTCAAGCAGCAATTGCTCGCAAGCTATCCCGCCGAATATTCGGATATGATTTCGCAGGCTCTCGACGCATACAGCGAAGCCGTGTATGGACAGATACAGACGGCAATGAACGCCAATCTCGAAAATTGGTTCAAGGACAATGAATGGACCAACACCCCCGATTTTTTCAACGACACCAAGAATACGGTGAGCGGCGTATTGCTCAATACCCTCGATGAGATGATGAAGGCAACGCCCGCAGTATCGATGCTGCTCAACGGAATGACTGCCGAGCAGGTGGTGGGCATGATGGACATCGAGAGTGGATTGTCACAACTCAAGGAATACTCAGGGTTGTATCTGGAGCCCGCATACGTGGAGGAGCACACCAATTATTCGCACAATTTTGAGACCGATATTTTTGCTGATGTCAATTGGAACATCGTTAAAGACCTCTATCTGACCGTCGGCTTGCGCACCACTTACGAGCGTCAGAAGACCGGCTACAAGTCAGCCTCGATGACCGCGCCGATAGTTGGCTCGATGATTTATAAAAATTCGGGCGGCAAGACGTACTGGATCGAGGACGACAATTTTTCGTGGGTGGGTCGCCTTGTGCTCAATTATATGTTGGACAAGAGTAACAACGTGTTCATGTCAATTTCCAAGGGCCGTCGCCCGGGCGTAGTTTATTTCAATTATTCGCCCGAACTGCCCGTCAGACTGCGTCCCGAGGAGATTTACAGTTTTGAGTTTGGTGTCAAGGGCAATGTCTTCAAAAACACATTCTCGTATGCTGCGTCGATGTATTATTACAAATGGCTGCACTTCCAGAGCAGCGCGGCGTACACCGCCGAAAATGGCTCGCGCGAATACCGCAACAGCGACAAGGGTATTGCCAATTGCTACGGCGCGGAGATGTCGATGAGGTATTTCTTCAATCGTTATATATCCGTCTTTGCCGATTACACCTATTTCGACGGCAAATTTGCTGACAAGGACGAGGACGGCAATCCGCTCGAACTTGCCGGACATAGTTTCCGCCTGAGCCCCGAACATGCATTTGATTTTGGCGGCGACCTCGTGTTCCCAGTCAGGGACAATATGGTGCTGTACTTCCGCCCGAGCTACACATCCAAGAGCAAGCATTACTTTGAAGACAGCAACAAGGAGGATATTTCGCAGGATACTTACAGCATCATCAACGCCTCGCTCGGCATCAAGTTTACCAAAAAGAGGTGTGAATACGATTTTGGTGTCTGGGGCAAAAACATCACCGACACCGAATACCTCATTGACGCAGGCAATGCCGGCGAAGTGATTGGTTTCCCGACGTTTGTGGCGGGCGCACCAGCCAATTTCGGCGTCAAGATGGCGGTGAAGTTCAAGTAGCAGGTGTCAATTACCGACACTCCACAACCATAATCTTTTCGTTAAGGGGATTGTCTATTTTTGAAGAAACAATTTTTCCATCCTTCCACTCGCAATCGACGGTGATGCCGCCGCGTGCTTTGAGTCCCTTGTAATGTCCATTGCGCCAACAATCGGGGATTGCGGGCAATATTCTAATAATGCGTGTGCCGTCGGGCTTGACTTCGTGGCTCTGCAAAAGCATTTCCATAATGCCTGCGCTGCCGCCAAAATTGCCGTCTATCTGGAACGGCGGATGCGAACAGAACATATTTGGCAGCGTTCCCGCGCCCGCGCCTGAATATGAAACCGTGCCGCCCCATTGGTCGGGGGCTTTTCGTGCGGTCTTGACAGGTGTGAGGAGGTTTTTGAAAATCTTGTAGGCGTGGTTGCCGTCGCCGAGTCGCGCCCAAAAATTGATTTTCCACGCCCTCGACCAGCCTGTGCCTTCGTCGCCGCGACGTTTGAGGGTTTCCTTGGCGGCGGCATAGAGTTCGGGGGTGTTGATTGTTGTGCCAGGGTAAAGTCCAAACAGATGGCTTACGTGCCTGTGCGTAGGCTCGATTTCCTCGTAATCCTCCATCCATTCCTGCAAATATCCTTTGGGCGAAATCTTCATCGGCGGTAGTTTTTCGGCGGTGGTTTTCAGCGTGTTGGCATAATTGCCGTCAATACCCAAAATCTCCGACGCCTCGCACACCGCGCCAAAAATCTCCTGACAAATCTGCGTATCCATCACAGGGCCAGCGCACACGCAGCAACGCTTGCCGTCTTTCAGGAATGCATTTTCTGGCGAGGTGCTGGGTCCCGTCACCAAATATCCCTGATATTCAAAGAGATTGGCTCTCAAAAATTCTGCCGCGCCCTTCAATACGGGATATATTCGTGTCAAGTATGCTTTATCTCTGGTGTATTGGTAATGCTCCCAAAGTTGCAATGCAATCCACGCGCCGCCGGTGAATGTAGCCCCCCAAGTAGGGTTTTCGGCGGGTGCGGTAAAATGCCACGCATTTGCCAGTACGTGTCCAGCCCAACCTCCTGTGCCATAGAATGTTTTGGCGGTCTGTTCGCCCGACGGCACGAGGCCTTCCACGTATTTGGTGATTGGCTCGCAAAGGTCGGAAAGGTTGCCAGGCTCCATCGGCCAATGGTTCATCTGGACATTGATATTGAGGTGAAAA
>JAEEGK010017058.1_pt1 | contig 15879 bp, 6 predicted proteins | sample 8958771 | NCBI WGS metagenome assembly JAEEGK01 (sample SAMN16246547, study PRJNA631951) | gut metagenome | biome: gut microbiome; feature: rumen; material: SC-attached | host: Bos | place: Iran: Karaj | collected 2018-10
CTCTTAATATTTTTTCTTTATCATCTTCAGTTAAAATTAAAGGACTTTTTGAAACAGAAAGTTCATTTTTAATAAAATCTTGAGTTTCTTTATCAAATACTTTTTCTTTAATACTTCCATAAATAATCTTATCTTGTACTAATTTACCAAAAGGAACTTTAATATTTCCTTCAAAATGATCTCCTTTTTTTCCTTTTGATTCTAAAGGACAAATAATTTCATTTCCATAATTAGGAAAAAATAATTTTATATTTTCTTGAATAGTAAATTTAAAACTTATTTTATATTGGTTTTGTTCTTTCCTTAGTTCAGCAGTAGGTTTAAAAGAAATATGAACATTACTCATAAATCTACCTTCTAAAAAAGCATCATTATACCATTCTTTTTCATCTTTTGTCATTTCATAACCAATATCACCAAATTTTTTCTTTACTCTAACTTTAATTTCTTCACCTATTAATTCTATATTTCTACAAATTACTAATTTTGGATGAAGAATTTCATCTTTTTTATTTCTTGCTATTATTGGAAGATATGTTGTAACTGGCCATGCTTCTTTACCATAAAGGTAACATGCACTTAAACATAACCATGCAATATCTTGGGTACCTGTGTCACAATCTATTTCAAAGGGAATATTGTTTATGAATACTTTGATTATCATTTTTTTATTCTTTTATATTATTTTTTTTTCTCAGTTTTTTTTTTCATTATTATATTTGTACGTATTTTTTTTAAATTGTATTATATATATATATATTTTTTTTAAGACTTTTAAGCTTTTGACTAGAGTTATAACATTAATTAATTATTTTGATATTTAAATATATTTGAAATATTTTTAATATTTAAAAATAAAATAATGAAAATAAAACAAAAAAATAAATAAACATTATATTCAAAAATGTCTGAAGAAGATCAAGAAATTTTATTAGACAAGAGTTTAAAAGCAATAAAAGCTCAATCCTACCACATAAATACAACAATAGAAAAAAACAATCTTCGTCAATGTTTAAAAGAGACATTTACAATGTTAAATGAATTAAGAACAAATAAACTGACTCCAAAAAATTACTATCACTTATACACATCAGTATTTGATGAAATGCAGCATATATCAAATTACTTTAAAGAGGAAATAAAAAGAGGAAGAAGAATAAGAGATTTATATGATTCAGTACAACAATCAATGTATATTATACCTAGAATGTATTTATTAATAATTTCAGGTGCAATATATATTGAATTTAATCCTAAAAGTTGTAAAGAAGTTATATTCGATTTATTAGCAGTTGTTAAAGGAGTTCAAAATCCAATTCGTGGTTTATTTACTAGATATTTTCTTTTAAAAAATATTAAAGATAAATTACCTGATTATGGTAATATATATGAAAATGAAGGAGGAAATTTTAATGATACTTTAAAATTCATTATTTCTAATTTAGAAGAAATGAATAGATTATGGATTAGATTAAGTTTAGGAGTTGTTGGTGATGAAAAGAAATTAAGAGAAAAAGATAGAAATGAATTAAAAATTTTAGTTGGAGAAAATATTACAAGATTATCTTCTTTAGAAGGATTAAATGTTGATATATATCAAAATAAAGTATTACCTAAATTATTAAATATTATTATTGAAAGTAAAGATGAAATGAGTCAACAATACTTAATGGAATGTATTATTCATGCTTTTCCTGATGAATTTAATATTGCTTGTTTAGAAAATATTTTAAATAATACTCAAAAATTAGTTTCTAGTGTTGATATTAAAATTTTATTTATTGCTTTATTGGAAAAGTTTTCTAAATTTGTTAAAAATTCTGATTTAGCAAAAAATCAAATTCAACAAAATTCAAATTTTATTTTTCCTCTTTTAAAAAATTCATTTATTGATATTATGGAAAATAATTGTAAAGAAGGTAATAATATGGATATTATTAAAGTTATTGAGTGTCAAAATTCTTTTATGAAATTTATTATTCTTAGTTGTGATAAAGAGAATAAATTAGATTTAGTTAATTTTATTTTAAAAACAAGTGATGAAGTATTAAAAAAATATGGTGAAAAATTAGATGGTTCAGGAATTAAATCTTTAGGAAAATTACTTTCTTCTCCTTTAGATAGTGAAATAAGTATATTTGATTTAAATGAATTTCCTTTATTAATGGATAATTTAGATTTTAATTCTAAAAACTTTTTATCTTTAAGAATTATTGAATCTTTCATTAATGGTAAATCAAATGAAAAATTAGATTCTTTAGAAAAAATACAAAAATTATTAAATTTCATTAAACCTTTATTAGAAGATTTACCTGATTCAACAGAAGATGATTTTCAATTTGAATATGATCAAAATAATGTTGCTAAATTAATTTTTGTTGTTAATTCAAGTAATCCTGAAATTATATTTAATATTTATAATGAATTTAAAACTATTTTTATTAATGGAGGTCCCAAAAGAAAAAAATTTACTTTACCTTCTTTAACGAATGCAATAATAAATTTATGTTATACAATATCATCTTCATATGAAGAAAAAAATGGTGTATATCCTGAAAATAAGAAAAATTATTTTTTCAAAGAAAGAATAAATTCAATAGATATATCATCAATAACATCAAATGAAATATTTTATTCAACAATGATGAATTTATATAAATTATTAAATGAAACAATTCATTCTTTATCAGAAGAACAACCAATTTTATCATATAAATTATATTTAGAATCAGCCCTTCAAGTAAGTTCAATAAATATAAATAAAGAAAAATTTGAAGAATCTTGTATTTCATTTATTAATTCAGCAATAACAATATTTACAGATAATAATTATGATCAAGAAAAAAAATTTTATTTATTAAGTTTATTATCTGGTTATCTTTTAAATTATAATATTTTATCAAGAGAAAAAATAGAAAATTATATTAAAACTTTACAAAATTCTGCTCATTCATTAACAAAAAGAGGAGAACAATGTAATTCAATGATTATTTTAAGTCAATTATATTTTACTTTATTAAAAGATTATCAACAAGTTAGTGAATGTATTGAAAAAGCAAAAAGATTTGCAGATTTATCTATGACAAACCCACAAAATTTAAATTTATTTGTTATTATTTTAAATAAAATGATTTATTATATTGAAAATTCAGATGAAACTATTATTCAAAGTAAATCTATTAATGATGTTAATGAAGTCATTCAAAGTCATATTGAAACTCTTCATAATGAAAATAAATTTATTGGTTTTTTACCTGAAATTGAAGAATATTATAAAAGAACTGTTGAAACTATTAAAAAAAGAAGAGAAATAGGAAAAAAAGGAATTTATTCAGAAATAACAAATATTGATTTTTAATTATTTAAAAAGAGATTAAATTTATATGAAAAAATAGATTAGTCTTTAAAAATTTAATATTTAATTTAAACAAATAAATTAAAATTAATATTATTATTTTTCTAAAGGAAGTAATATTTTAATTTTTATGCTTTATCTTTATATGTTGAATTATGATAAAAATTTTAATTTGGAAAAAAATTTGTATATATATTTATTTAAAATTAAAATTTATTCTTTTATTAAATATTAAATAAAAATATAAGAAAATAAAATTTTCAGAACAAAATTTATCCAATAGTAGTAACTTCTTGAGTTTCATGATGAGAAGAAGTATCATTTTTGATTTCATGTAAAACTTGATATTTCTTTCTTTTTTTAATAAAAACAAATTCATAAAAATTACCTAAACAAGTTAAAATAAAAGACAATAAATAAGCAAAAACTGAAATGAAAATATAATTTTTTCTAAAAGTAATTAACATATTATTTTTAGTGAATGAAATATATAAAATATTAATTAAACATAATAAAAAAGAAAGAATTAATAAATAAGGAATATAAAATTGATGAATAATATAACTATCAATAAAATGATATTTTTCATAATAAAAAAAACCTAAACTTAAAAAATCTTCAGAAAGAATTAAACAAGTAAAAACATATATATTAATTTCAAATTGAGGTCCAAATATAAAAATTAATAAATGAATTAATAAAATAAAACCAATTATAATATAAATGAAAGGTAAATAAAAATCAATTTTTCTTATTAAAGGATCTGTTTCATATTCTTTTATTTTATCTGATTTTCCTTTTTCATATAAAGTTCCTATTTCATTTACATTTTTATTTAATTCTTCACTTAAGTGATATGCATTATTTTCATATATGTAAAATATATTTTCTTCTGTGTTTAAATTTATTAAGGAAAATATTTTTTTTATTGAATTTTTATATGTTTCTATATATATATTGTTTTTTATATTTATATCTAATATTTCTTTTGATTCTATTATTGATATTATTTTCCTTTTTTTTATTTCATCTTTTTTTATATCTATACTTTTTATATTATAATTATTATTTAATTCTTCCATTTTTAAATTAATACTTTTTAAATATATATATATATTATTAATTATTAAAAGAAATTGTTCTTTATTAATTATCATTTTATTAAATAATCTAGTTTATTTCTTTTGATTATAAGTATTAATATACCATATATAATTTAAATATTTTTATTTTGCATATATCTAATTCCTTTAGAAGAAATTAGAAAACCAAAAGAATTATTTTTATCATCGGAAAATTTATTTTGAAAATCACTAAAATTATAATTTAAATTTCCTTTTTTCCCAAAAATTATATCATTAGTAACTTTAACTAGATTTTCTGAATTTTTCAATTGAAAAGAATCTAAATATTTTTGAGAAAGAACAAAATTTAATTCTCCTATTTCATCATATTTAGGACCAACTTTAATTCTAGACAATAAAATACCATAAGTTCCAGTTAAAAATAAAGATAATAAAAATTCATCAAAATCATAAGATCTTTTTAAATTTCCACAATTAGAAAATAAATAAAATAAAAATTTAATTTTATCAATATTATTTCCTTTACAATATAATAATCCTAATGTAATTGCATCTCCTTTTGAATAAACATTTTTTTGTTCTATTCCTTTATTATATTTTGTTTTATGTTCATATAATAATTTTGAAACTCCTTTATATATATTTATTAATGTGTCTTTAAAAATATTTTTTTCTGTTTCTTTTGTTCCTAATTTTAAATCAATTGATTTATCTTTTATAATATTATTTTCAATAAATAATTGAAAATCTTCTAATGGGAAATTCTTTTTAAAATAATCATCTTTTATAAAAATATTATCTTTATTCTTTATATTATCATTATTAAATGATTTTAATGAATTAATATAATCATAAAAATTAATTTCTTTTAAATAATTATATTCAAATTCAATTTTTTCGATATCCTCATCACAATCACTCGTATATAAAGGAATAATAATATCTTTATCATCATTCTTACTCATTTCTAAAGATAAATTAGTCATTCCATAAATTTCTCTTTGAAGAACTTTATTACATAAATTCCCCATAAAAAAATAAACTAAAAATAAACCAAAAATTAATTATTAAAAAAAACCCAAAAAAAAAAAATGAAAAAATAAAAAAGAATAAAAATCAATAATAGAAGAATAACAAAATGAGGAAATTTTAATTAATGATTAACTTAATAAACTTCACCCTTATTTATAATAAAAGAAAGAAGAAAAGATGAAAATTTATTTAGGTAATATAATTTAATTTTAAGATAAGAAAAGAAAAATTAAAAGAATATAAAATAACTTAAAGGAATTAAAATCAATAAAAACATGTTTATAATAATAAAAGAGGAAAAAATAAAGAAATAGAATTTATTAATAGAAAACAAAATGAATTAGAATTAAAAAGAAAAATAAAAATAATAAACAAAAAGAAGATAATATGAGAAAACAAAGAAAAGTAAATTTTTTTAATTATCTATTTATAAAAATATATTAATTTAATATGTTTTTAAATAATATTATATTATAATCTAAATTTATTCTCATTAAAAATTTTTATTAGGAAAAACTAATTTTCCAAATTTCATTGAATTATGTTTATTAGAAAAAAATTCAAAACTAATCTTATTTAAAGAAGGATTTAAACTTAAATTACTATAATTTTTTTTATAATTCCTAATATTATTACTATTCATAACAATATTATCATCAGAAGAAGATTTTCTACTGATTTTTTTATATCTTGAATTATTAGATATAATATTAGAATTTCTTGAAGAATTAAAATTACTATTTTTACTAATTCTAACAGAATATTTATTTACATTTGAAGTACTTCTAATTAATTTAGATTGAGCTAAATATAAATTCATTGGAGATTTTAAATTTACTCTTAAATGAGATGGATTATTTCTTATATATTTATCACTTTTTTTTATATATTTAATTAAATTTTGAGTTGTATTATTATTATTACTTTTATAAAATGATAATTTCCGATTTGGATATAAATTCCTTATTTTTGAAGATGTTTTTTTTAACTTTTGATTCTCATTATATGATAATGGATAATCAAATTTTCTTTTAAATATATTTTTCTTATATATTATACTTGGAGATAAATTATTTGATAAAATTTGATGTTTTAATTTAGAATATAATGGATTATTTATATTGATATTATTTTTTATTGGTGAATTTTTATTTAGTGAATTAAATGAAGTTCTATTTTCTTTTTCTTTTTTTGACCTTTTTGTTAACATATATAATAGTGAATTTAATGAATTACTTGTCGAAGTATTATTTTCTTTAAGTTTAATTAATTTAATTGGATAAGGATATATATTACTTATATTATCAATACTACTACTTTTATTTAATGATTGATTAAAACCACAAAATATTTTTTTTCTTTTTGAATTTTTTTCATCTTCTATTTCTTTAATAATATCTTTATTAAATATATTATAATCTTTATTGCTTTTACCTTCAATTTTAGATTTTTTAGGTTTTTTAGCATAATTTTCTTCATAAAATATTTCAGCTTTTAATTCCATATGTTTATTCATTATTTTATTATAAGAAAAATCTGATATTATAGGTCTACAAAAGTATTCAGAATAATTTTTATAATATATTGTATAATTTTTTATTTTTTTTTTTGATTCTTTCTTATTATATATTTGAATTAAATATTCTTTATTTTCATTATATATTTCTTCATCTCTTAATTTTGCATAAAAATGACTTTGCTTTTTCTTTATTAATGATTCTATTAAAAAATTTGAAAAATTCTTTTTTGAAGAATTATAATTTTTTTCTAAATTTTTATTCATTTTTGATATGTAGTAATATATTTTTTTTTTCTTTTTAGGAGAAAATGAAATACTTTTCAAATTATATTTATTTGATATTCTTATTATTTCTTTTTTAATTATTTCTTTATCTGATAATTTTTTATTTAAGTTTTTTCCTAAGTTTTTTCTCAACATTATTAATTATAATTAATATTTAATTTGAAGAAAATGAATAAATCAATTAAAAAAATGTAATAAATAAATCATTATTATATATAATAATTGATTTCTTTATTTTTTATATCAAAAATTTTTATAAATCTAAAAAGATAAAGAAAATTAAGTAAAAATAATAATTAGATTCATCTTAATAATAATTAATTCTCTTCATTAAATTTAATAATATTGTATTCTTCAAATAATTTATTATAAATAAGATTTTAAAATAAAAAATAATTAAATTCAAATAATTATTTAATTTTAAAAAAAAAATTAATCCAAAACAAAAAATAATAAAAAATCCTTTCAAAAAAAAATCATAGTAATAAAAAAATATAATCCATATAAAATTTCTCAAAAATGGAGAAAACCTTTGAAGAAAAGTTAATAGACAAAATACAAACTCAAAATATAATAGCCGCTGATTTATATAAAGATTATTTAATAGTAGGAGATAACAAAGGAATAATAAGCTCATATGAAATATCAAAAAAAGAGCCAATAAAAAGCGATATATTATTTTTAAATAAATTAAAAGAAACACAATTAAGTAAAAAAGTAGATCAAATTTGTGTTTCAAAATCAAATGATTATCCAATTGTTTTTATTCTTTATGACGGATCAGTTGATGCTTATGATATTAAAACATTAACACTTATTTGTTCTTTAAAAGGTTTAATTCAAAATGTTAGTGTAATTGCCACTAATGAAAAATTTCCAGATATTCTTTTAACAGTAAATAAAAAGAAAAAAATTAAATTTTATGAATATCATCCTGATTCTACAAATTTCACTGAATTAACTAAAAAAATTTTTTTCGAAAAAGAAATAAGTCTCAATGATATTCCTCTTTCTGGAAATATAGAATTTTATGATACATCATTTTATTTTATTTTAGGTAAAAAAGCATATCATTTAGATTTAAATTCAAACAAAATTACTGATATTGAAGTTGAAAATCCTAAAACAATAAAATATACAAGAGAAGGTTTATTGGTAAATTTACCAGAATCAAGTCTTGGAATTTTCTTCAAAAAAGGTGTTCTTTCAAATATTACTCCAATTACTTATAAAGATACTAATTTTATTTCTACAATTGAACATAAAAACTATTTAATTATGTTAAATAAAACTAAAGTTCTTATTTATTTATTCAAAGGAACTAAATATGATCATATTCAAACACAAGAATTAATTGAAGGTAATAATGGGAAATTTATTTTTTCAAATAGAGAAAAAGTTTTTATTATTTTAGAAGCTTCTCAAGGTGTTTTTAGATTATATGAATTAAAAGAAGCTCCTTATGAAATTCAAATTCAACAATTATTAGATAATGGAAAATTCGATGAAGCTTTAGATAAATTAAATAATAATGTTGATATTTATAGTGAAAATAAATTTAATGAAATTGAACAATTTTATCTTAATGCAGCATGGAATTCATTAAAACAAAAAAATTTCGAAAATTTTGGAAAATATTTAGTTTTAACTAATTTTGATCCTTGTGAATATATATATATGTTTTATTCAAAATTAGGAGTAAGTATAATTCATTCAGATAAAGAAAAACAAATAAAAACAGATATTTCATCAAATCAAATAGATAATATAACTAAAAAAGAAGGAGGACAAATAGTAAATGAAGAAATGGATAGTGCATTAAACCAATTAATAATAATATTATTAAATAAAAGAGATTACATAATGAAAATTTGTTCTTTTCCTAAAGACGATTATAAAGAAGTTTCAGATTTAAATTTTATGCATAATAATTCTTCACCAATAAATTTATCAGATTCAACATCAAAAATAACAATTCCTCAATTATTAGGTTTAATAAATATAACTTTAGTAAAAGCATATATTCAATTAAGAAAAAGAGGAGAAATTTCAAGTGTAATTGATAATGCATCTTTTAAATGTAATTTTAGTGATTTTTCAAAAGATGATTTTTTTAAAGGAGAAGAACCAGAAAAAAAATTAGCTCTTGCATATTATTATGAAAAAAAAGGTGAATATGAAGAAGCGTTAAAAATATGGAAAAATTTCGGTGAACTTGAATCAAAAGGCGATAATAAAGATACTGGATTTTTAAATATTGAAGCAAAGGAAAAAACAAAAAGAATTTTTGAAAGATTTAGAACTGATATTAATAATAGAGATACTAATGCTAAATTATTTGAAACTTATATTCAATGGTTACTTATTAAATATTCTTCAACTGCTTTTGAAGTTGCAATTTCAAGTCAAATTGTTGGTTTAGATTATTTTTTAGATAATATTATTGGTAATATTATGAAAGAAAATAAAAGTAATAATGATTTAAGAAAAGATTTCTTAGAATATTATAATAAAAATTGCCCTGATGCTCATTTTCAAACTTTATTATTACAATATTATATTTCTTTATTATTTGATTCTTTTTCAGAAAAAACAAGTAAAAATGATGTAAGAATGGAAGGAATAGTAAAAAAAAATTATGATGCATTTATGAAATATTTAACAACACAAGATTCAGTTTATTCAAAGCAAGCAATATTTGATAAAATAAAGAATTCATGGTTATTTGAAGCGAAAATATACTTATATTCCCAATTAAATCAACATGATAAAGCAATAAATGATTTATTCACAGATGCAAAAGTAGATAAAAAATTTGAATCATTAAGAAAATATTGTGAAGAAAATAAAGAATCAAAACCAGATATATATCAAACATATTTTAAAACATTAAAAAAAGCATATGATGATTATCAATCAGCAGTAGATAATTATAATAATGAAATAGAGGAGAATAATAAGAGAATAAATATAAAATTAGAAAATGATGTAAAAGATATAACAGAAGCAGAGAAAGAAGAATTAAAGAATATTAATATGGAAAAAAGAAAACAAATAAAAGAAACACAAGAAGTAATGAAACCATTTGAAAATGAAATGTTAGATTTAATGAAAAATATATCAATAGAAGATTTAGATCCTAAAATTGTATTAGAATGCGCAGTTGAACAATGGAATATTTGTGATAAAGGAGATTTTTTTGATTATTTAAAAAAAATAACCGAAGAATATACTGTTTTAAGTAATAAATATAGAATTGCAAAAAGTTTATCTGATAAAGCACTTGAATATAAAGAAATGGAAAATTATCAATTAAAAAAAAGACATGTTAATATTGATCAAGATACTCTTTGCTCTTTATGTGGAAAAAAAATTGGAAGTACTGTTTTTGTCTTTTATCCTAATATGAAAATTTATCATTCTAAATGTGCGACTAATTTAAATGTTGATCCTACTACTGGTGTTGATTTTACTAAAAAAAAATTCATTAATTAAGTTTTAATTTTGCTTTCAATTATTTAAATGTGTTTTCATTTAAATTTTTTATTTATTTATTTTTTTTTTTCAGACCTATCATTGAACAATCATTTAATTATAAATTTTGTCTTGATAAATTGGCTTTTTTTCATCATATATAGTTTTAAAGTGTTTTTAAATTAGTATTTCATATCAATAAAAATTTTTTTTTATGATTTTAAAATAATTAATTTTTATTTTAAATATTATTCTTTTTATGAAATTAGTCTAGATAAAAATTTTGAAATAGGAATAAAAAGAAAAAAATTGTAGGAATTTATAAAGAGAGATTTCTTAATTTTTATTTATTATATTTTTATCTTTTTTTATACAAAAATTAATCAATCATCCTTTTTATCTTCATCATCTTTTTCTTTTATTATGTATATAAAGTCTTAATAAAAATCTTAGCATAATCAATAAAAAGTAATTTAGCATCAATTAAATATTCATTACAATAAGTATTTTATCTCAAAATAATTTGTTGAGTATCAATAATACATCCAATAGCTAAAATCATTCCAATAATAATTTCAAATTTTCCTTTCCAGATAAAAATATTAATTATTGAGAGAATAGATAATCAAAATGAAACTCTAAAAGAAATAATTATTCTTTTAGAGGTTAAAATAAAAAAAATAAAAAAAAAAAAAAATAAATTATTAATAAAAATAATTGAATTAAAATTCGATAAAAATAAATTTTATTATCTTTTTCAAGATTAATAAGGAATAAAACTTAATTGTACTCATAAAGTAATAGCATATTTATAAAAAGAAAATATATTAATGATTAAAAAAAATAATTGTATCTTAAATTGTTCCAATTACTGATGAAATATATATGAAATATGGAATTTAATAAAATAATTTATTAAAAATATTAATAATGATTTTTATTGTTGAGTTTATTGGGAATTATATTGCTTATATTATTTTTAGTGATAAATAAAATTAAAAATATTTTTTAAATTAATAATATATTTTTACACTTTTACTTTTTATTTTCTTCTTTTCCAAAAGTTTCAAAATTCTAATTTTTATTATTATTATTAGGTAAAGGAATTTTATTTTTATTACTTTTATTAATAATTTTCTTTTTATTATAAATTAATTTTTGAGAAGGAGAAGCTGAATTTATTCTTTTAATTTTTTTATTTATATCTAAATCATAAGCTTTAAGAATATTATCACATAAATCTTCAGTAAAGAATCTTTGTGGATTAGCAATAAATTTATAACATAATTTATGATTTTTTTTTAAATGGACACTTTTATTTTTCTTTTTATAAATTTTATTTTTTTTATTTAAATCCTCATTTTTTTTTCCTTGAATATTAATTGTATCTTCCTTATTTTTATTAATATCACTTTCATTAATAATTTTGCTTAAAGTATTATAAGAAATTTTATCATTTAATTCAATTGTTTTTTCATCATCTTTATTATAAGATTCAATTTTATCTTTAATTCCAAGACTTAAAGATTCATGAGGTGAATTTAACATAATTGATTTTATTTTATTTGGTTTTTTTAAATTTTGCATATAATCAATTTTTTCAGGATATTTATTTTTTTTTCCATTTAAATCAAAAATTGATATTTGTTCTTCTTCATTATTTTTATTATTATTTTTATTATTGTCTTCTAATATTTTTTTCTTTATTTGATTAAAGATTTCTTCATCTTCATCTTCGTTTTGTTTTTGTAATTCTTCTTTTTCATCTTCTTTTTCATTTTCTTCTTCTTCATTTTCATTTGTTTTATTATCTTCTTCTTTTTCTTCAAATATATAAATATCATTTTCTGATTTATTTCTTTCTTCTTCATCTAATATTTCATTAAAAAAGTTATGTATTTTATCTATATAAGATTCAGGCTTTTTTTCTTTTTTTATTTCATTTATTTTTTTATTTTTATCATCTTTTATTTTTTTTTCTTCATTTTTTTCATTAAAAAATTCTTTATTTAAATCTGATACAATCCTATTATTATTTATATTATCATTATTTCCAAAATCAATATTATTATTATTATTTAATACTTCTTCTTCAATAAGATTATCATTATTTTCAAAAGAATTATTCTTTTTTATAATTTCCTTATCCCCATCTTTAATAAGTAATGTATTTGGTTCTTTTATTTCTTTTTTTTCACCATCTTTTAAAACATTTGAAATATTATCTTCATTTAATTTTGTTTCATAATTTCCTTGTTCTATTTCAGAATGTTTTTCATTTTTATCATTTAAATTATCATTTTTATTTAATTCATTTGTTCTTTCACTTAATTTATTGTCTTCATTTGATGTTCTTTCTATTTTTCTCTCATTTAAATTGTTATTAAATGGAATTTCTATATTATTTTCATAATTATTTTCATTTTGATTATTTATATTAATATTATTAGGTATATTATAATTATTATTATTGTACATATCATTATTATAATTGTTTGGGTTTTTATAATAATTATTATTTGTATTATCTTCATAATTGTAATTTCTATTATTATTACTATTTAAATTTTCATTATAATTATTCTGTTCATTCATATATTCTTCATAATTATCATTCTCATTATTCATATCATAATTGTTATTATTATTTGAATTTTCTTCATAATTATTTTCCACATTCATATATTTTTCATTACTATTTATATTTTCATCATAATTATTGTTATTTTCTTCTAAATTATAAAGTTTTTCTTCATCAATTTCATTTTTAATTTTTTTATCCATATAATCATATTGAAAAGGCATATTTTGATTTTTAATCAATTTTTCATTTCCAAAATTTAATCTATCATTATTTATATCATTAATATTATCAAAATTATTATTATTATAATTATTATTTTTATTATAAGATTTTAAATCATCAGCTTCAAAAATTTCTCTATCATTAAAGTCTTCTTCTTTTGTTTTTTGAGGAAGTTTTACTTTAGGTTGAAATCTACCTCCTCTTATTTTTTTATTTTGGAAATTATAATATTCATTTTTTTCATTATCATTTAAATTAAAATTTCCTTTTTCTTCATTATATATATTATTTAAATTATTATCTTTAATTTCATTATTATTATTTAAATTTTGTATTTTATATTTTTTTTCATTTTCTATTTCATTAATATTATATTCATTAATTAATTCTTGATTATATTTTTGGTCTATTTGAAAATTTGGTTTTATATTTCTATAATTTGAATAATCAATAATATTCTTTTCATTTATATTATCATTATATATTGGATTTGAATTTTGAGTATATTCATTTATATTTTTATAATCTTTTGGATATGTTTCTAAATTATTATTATTATAATAGTTTTTGTTATTTAAATCATTATAATTATTTTCAGAATTTGTAAAATCTGACTCAGTCAATTTTTTTTCTTTTGTAATATTATCATTTATATCATAATAATTACTCTCAAAAATATTATTTAATCTTTTATTTAAAAGATTTCCTAAATTATTATAAACATTATTTTCATTTTTTCTTTTTCTAAAAGAAAGTGTATTTTGAGGTAAATTATCTTTTACTTCATTTAAATTATTATTATTATTATCATCAAAATTTAAATTAATATTTTTATTTGAATTTACTGAAGAATTTTGATAATTATGAAAATAATGAGTTTCATAAGGACTAAGAGCATAAATTTGTGGTTTATGATGATTTCCAATAATATATTTTTCAAAATTATTTTCAGAACCAATTAAATAATTATAATTAAGTATTTTAGAATTATTATCAATATAATTATTATTATAATTACTTTTATATTTATTTGAATAATATGTTGAATCTTTTTTAGGAGATAAATAATAATTCTTAATTTTTATATTTTCATAATTCTTTGAAGGAGATGTTAATGTATAATTTATGTTAATGTTAGTATCATTTATATTTTTATTTAATTCACTTCTTAAATTAATTGGAGAAAAATTTTTCCTTTCTTTAGATTGAATATCTTCTTTAAGAAAATTATTCAATTTATTAATTTTATGATTTAATAAATCAAAACCTAATTTTAATTTATCTAAACTTGAAGGATTATTATTTTGAGTAATTTTATTGTTTAATAAACAATAATTAGAATCAATATTTTTCCTATAACTAGGTAATTCATATAATACATTTTTACTTTTAGTAATGTAACGATCTAATTTTTGATTAGGAGAATCTTCATCAAGTCTAATATTATGTTTTTGATAATTATAATCAAAATAATTAAAAGGAATAAAAGTTCTTTTTTGAGAATTAAGATTAGAAATATTATTTCTAATGTTAAAAGATTCTGACATTTAATCAAATAAATTATTATAAATAAATAACAAAATATTTAAAAAAAATCATTTTTTACAATATTTATTAATTTTTAATATAATTATGAATATCATTTAAATTGTAATTTTTTTTAATTTTTTTAATATTTTTGAATATTAATTATTGTTATATAATTATTAATATAAAAATTATTATTTTTAATTTTAAATCTCATGAAAAAAAAAAAAATTATTTTTTGAATTTATTTTCATCACAAATATTTAAAAAATTTATTAATAAATCATGTGTTCTTTGTTTTAACATATCTAATTCAATAAAAATATTATTTCCTGATTTTCTTTTATTATTTATATTTAAATAATTAGATTGTGTTCTTTTATTTATTTTTTTTCTTTTATTATTTAGATTATTTGAAGTAAAAAGAAAAGAATTACTTTTAATTAATGAAGAAGAGTTTTTTCTTGTTTGAGTTAATAAATTATTTTTTTCTGTTATTTCTATTTCTCTTGTAGGATGACTATATAAATTTTTAGAAGATAAATTTTTTTTATGTTTATATTTTACATAATTATTAAGATTACTTGTATTTAATATTAAATTTTTTTTTGATGAATTTTTAGTTGATATATTTTCTCTTATAAAAGATTCTTTTTTTAATATTAAATTTTTAAATAATTGTTTCATATTCTTAGATATAATATTTGAAGGTTTAATAGAATGAATTTTATTTATTTCTTCTTTATTATTATTATTTATTATTTTTTTATTTATATTTTTTTCTTCTATATAATCA